>WNFP01004705.1_pt1 | contig 20796 bp, 23 predicted proteins | sample 5400201 | NCBI WGS metagenome assembly WNFP01 (sample SAMN13153355, study PRJNA577476) | soil metagenome | isolation source: 115 cm saprolite under Madrone tree | place: USA:California | collected 2016-06-14
CCCAGGCGACTGCGTGCTCGCGGATGCGCCCAGCCAATTGCGCGCGCCGCTCCGGCGCAAGTTGTTTTGAGTCGTCGAGCCCGACAATGCGGCGCTTCGGGTTCAGAATCACCGCGGCGGCCACCACCGGGCCGAAGAGCGCGCCGCGGCCGGCCTCGTCTAAACCGGCGATGCGCGTCCAACCGAGTTTACGCGCGGCGCGTTCAAAACGCGTGCAACAGAGACGGCTCATTCGGCCGCGATTTTAGCACGAGAGCAGAAGCTGGGAACCGGAAGTCGGAACCAAGAGGGAAAAACTACTCATAACGCAGCGCAACCATCGGATCCACCCGCATCGCCCGGCGCGCCGGGAGCCATGCGGCCAGAAACGCTACCGAAAGAAGAATCAGCAGGGCCAGCGCCAACAGCAGCGGGTCATGCGCGCGAACCTGAAATAGCAGGGACTCCAGCAGACGCGAGCAAAGCCAGGCACCGAGCAGGCCCAGCGCGGCGCCGGATACAGTCCAGCGGGCCACGCTCGAAAGCACTAACTTCAAAATGCCCTCGGGAGTGGCGCCCAGCGCCATGCGCACGCCAATCTCTCGCGTTTGTTGCGCCACCAAGAATCCCACCACGCCGTACATGCCGATAGCTGCAAGCAGAACTCCCATCGCCGCAAAAATCGACAGCAGAATGGCGTTGAATCTCGGGCGATCGGCAAGTTTGCCGACGCGTTGCCTCATGGTTTCGATCGTGACCGGGACGGTCGGATCGATCGCCGCGCTTCCGAGCGTACCCAGCGCGCCAGCGCTTGCGGGTTCGGCATCCAGATTTTCGTCGCTCTGCCGTTTGCGGAATAAGCCCAGCAGGCTTGAGCCAAGAATGCGCAAGCCGCTCATCTCACGCCCCTTCCGCGCCCAGCAGCCGCGCGATCACGCCGGCCATGCGCTCCCAGCTTTCCGCTTCGGACGCGAGTTGTTTCCGGCCGGAGCGCGTCAGCGAGTAATACTTCGCTTTGCGATTGTTGTCCGATACGCCCCACTTCGAGGCAATCCAGCCGCGCTGCTCCAGCCGCAGCAGCGCCGGATACAGCGTGCCTTGGTTCAGCTTCAGCAAGTCCTCGGAAACTTGCTGGATGCGTTGCGCGATGCCGTAGCCGTGCAGCGGCCCTAGCGCATCGAGTGTTTTTAAAACGATCAGGTCCAGCGTTCCCTGCAGAACCTCGCCTCGCGGAGGGGTCATCGAACGGCTCCTTTAGATAAGCAACAGAAGGCTAGCCGACTTCCTGTTGAGCGTCAACAGGAAGCTCGCTTCCTATAGACGCCGCCGCCCGGAAAAGGTTTCCACGAAAGTTTGACCCGCAAGCCGAGCCCGCCCTAGCATGTCGAGGCCAACCCAATCACTTCTTACGTGGCAAAGGGGAAACTATGCGAGCGCTTCGGAGTGTGGCGGTCGGTGTTTCAGTGGCAATTGCTGCCTGTACCTTCGCCGGTGGCAGCGCGGCACAAGGATTGGCCAGTGCCGATCTCGCTCGGCTTCGCTCCGTCGGCAGCGTGGCGTTATCTCCCGACGGGCACCGCGTCGCTTATACCGTCGTGATGCGCGACCGGCCGGGGCGGCCTTACGGCCAGCTCTGGCTCATGGATATGGCCACGCAGAAATCGGCGCGAGTTGGCGGTGAAAAAGATTCCGGTGACAGCCCCCTATGGTCGCCCGACGGCAAGTGGCTGGCGTTTGACGGAAGCCAGAGCGGCAAGGGTGGACTCTATGTCGCCCGCGCGGACGGTTCGGAGATCACTTTCCTCGCTTCGACCAGCGGCACCAACAGCCCGCTCCCCGGCACCGGCAAGGGCATGACTTGGTCGCCAGACGGCAAGCAGATCGCTTTCATTTCTTCGACGCCGGGAGCGGAAGCGGCGCAAGCCTCCGGCGATCCCATGGTCATCACGCGCTATCTCTACAAGCCTGACGCCGGAGAAGGGATGACGCGCTTCAACGATAACCAGCGCCTGCATATTTTTGTTGTAGACGTAGCTTCAAAGCAGGTGCGCCAGCTCACCCAAGGCGAAACGGACGAGCACTCTATCGATTGGTCGCCGGACGGCAAGGAGATTTTATTTGTCTCCAATCGCGAGCCGAACCAGGACGAATTCTTCAATTACGACGTTTTCACGCTGCGCCTCGCCGACAGCAGCATTCGCCGGCTAACCGCCACCGAATACAACGAGTACGACCCGCTATGGTCTCCTGACGGTAAGCATATCGTTTATCGCGGTACGCGCCGCGGCCTGACCGACCGCGAGACCACCATGGAAGACACGCACGTCTGGATGATGAATGCCGATGGCAGTGACCGCCGCGAAATTGGCGCGGTGATCGACGATCGCCAGGGCGCGCCGCAGTGGGCGCCGGACGGCAACTCTGTCTACTTCACTGTGCAGGAGCGCGGCAGCATCCATCTGGTGCGCTTGCCGCTCGCCAGCCCCAAACCGGAATACATTGTGAACGATATCGGCACGGTCGGCGGTTGGTCCGTCAGAAAAGATGGCGCGCTCGCTTACAGTTTCACTTCGCCGCTCGACATGTCTGAACTCTATCTCAAGAGCGGTGCCGCGGCCGCGCGTAAGCTTACCGAGCTAAACGCCGAAATCCTGAAAGGAACGCAGCTCGGCGAAGTCGAATCCTTTAAGTTCATCAGCAACGACAACAAATTCGAGGTGGAAGCCTTCCTCACCAAGCCGCTGGGCATGACGACCACGTCAAAACATCCGCTCATCGTGAACATTCACGGCGGCCCGCACGGCCAGAACGGTCCCAGCTTTAACTTCAAGAATCAGGTCTATGCCAGGCGCGGTTGGGCCACGCTGAACGTTAATTTTCGCGGCTCCACGGGCTACGGACAAGAATTCGCCGATGCCGTCTTCGGCGACCAGAATGGAAACGAAGGCCAGGATGTTTTGTACGGCGTGAGCGCCGCGGTGCGCCGCTATCTCTGGATCGACCGCGAGCGCATGGGCATCGAAGGCGTAAGCTACGGCGGCCAGCTCACGGACTGGCTGATTACGCAGACCAACGAATTCAAAGCCGCCGTGCCCACCGCCGGCATCTCGAATCTGATTAGCTACAACTATATGACCTACTACAATCAATACGAAGAGATGGAGTTCGGGCAATTCCTGCACCAGGGCAATTTGATGGACTTCGCCTGGGAACGTTCGGCGCTAAAGCACGTCGCGGCGGCGCACACGCCCACCATGCTCATGCACGGCGAAAACGACAACGATGTGCCGATCGCCGAGGCCGAACAATTTTTCATCGCGCTGAAAGATGTTGGCACCGAGGCAATTTTTGTTCGCTATCCCCGCGAAGGCCACGGCCTCAGCGAAACCGGCCACATCATCGATTCCATAGACCGCTGCATCGCCTGGTACGAAACGCATTTCCCCAAGCCCGGCGCCGAAGGCATCACCAACGTCCAGCCCTGATGGTTACTGGGTTTTCCTGTGTAGGTGGCCACATCCCTAGGCGCTGTCATCCTGAGGTCCCGGCGCCTTTCAGCCGGGACCGAAGGACCTTCAACAATCCGAGCTTGGCGCAAAATAAAAAAGCCCCGGGCACACCGGGGCTTTCATAAAACAACAACCAGCTGTCTTACGCTTTCGTTTCCGTTCCCGCGGCAGCGGCCACCGTGGCTGGCGCTTCTTCGCGCCCGGCGCGCTTGATACGCGCTGCCTTGCCGCGAAGTTCGCGCAAGTAGTAGAGCCGCGCGCGCCGCACTTTGCCCTTTCCCACCACTTCAATCGAGCTGATCGTTGGCGAGTGCAGCGGGAAAATGCGTTCGATGCCCACGCCGAAGCTCACGCGCCGCACCGTGAATGTCGCCCCGGAAGCGCGGCCCTTCTTCGAAATCACCACGCCTTCAAACGCCTGCAAACGTTCCTTTTCCTTCTCGCCTTCGCCCTCTTTCAGCCGCACATTGACACGCACAGTGTCGCCGGGCCGGAAGTCGGGGAGGTCCTTGCGCAGTTGCGCTTCATGTAGTTTTGCAATTACCGGATTCATGTTCGTATTCCCTGCAGACCCACTCGGGCGGGGCCAGCACACCAAAGGCAAATTTCAATTATATGCAAATCGTCGCGATTTTCCTAGCAGAAATCAATTCCGCTCCTATGCATCAGTGGCCCTCGGCGGCCAACCTCGTTGCGGTCTGACGCCGCGCCAAGAGCATTCCAGCAGCGACGCCGCCGACAACCTTTAATGCATGCGCGAGCCAGTATTGCCAGGGTTCCGGCTGCGCGCGAGTGAGTGCGATGTACATGAGCGTGCCCACGACGCCGATGAGCACGCCGTGCAGGACGAAATTCGTCTTAATCCCGCGGCCCAGCCAGACGGTAATAGCGTAGGTGGCAATGAGCGCCACCGGTGGCACGACGTAGAAGTTGACTCGCCCCGCGCCGGACAGGTATGGCGGGACCGCGATAGCTAAGAGGACTAGTTCCATTAGGAAAGCAGCAAGTAAAACGCGTCCCCATTGGATCGACATACGTTTCCGCCTATAGGCCCGGCCGCCGTCAGCCTGAACCGATTTCAAATGCGCCCACTATCCCCGGAGTGCTAGGCAAGCGCCGAGGCCGCGCTGCGGCGTCGGATCACGGTGTCTGCGAAGCGTTCCATCTCTTCGAGCTGCGGGCTGAATTGCAGGAGCAACAAATCCACGCCGACCGCCTCAAATTGCGCGACGCGCTCCACAACCTGCTCCGCTGTTCCCACTAGGCCGGAGCGCAAGCCGCGATTCGACACCGAATAATCCTCCAGCGAAACGCGCTGCTCGAGCTGCGTCCCCGCAAGCCACTGCTGGTAATTCGCATAGCCCGCGGCGGATTGCTGCACGTCCGTAATCCGCCCCAGTTCGTCCTGCGCCTCGCGCTCCTTCTCGCGCACAATCGCATAGCCCGCCACGCCAAATTTCAGCGGCGGCAAATTGCGCCGCGCGCGCCGTTCGCGCAAGTCCGCAATTTTCTCGCGTACGCGCTCCGGCGGATCGCCATGCATCAGATACGCATCGCACTTTTCCGCGATCAACTCCTTCGCAGCGGGCGACTCGCCGCCCGCATACAGCGTCGGCCGCGGCTGCGACATCGGCTTCGGCTCCAAAACGTTGTCTTCCACCCGATAATATTTTCCCGAAAACGAAAAATGATCCCGCGACCACACTCCGTTCAGCACCTCCAGCCATTCGCTGGTGCGCGCGTAACGATCATCGTGCTGCTCGAACCCCACGCCGTACTTCCGCGCTTCATCGGCCCACCAAGACGACACCACGTTCAGCGTCAGCCGCCCGCCGCTGATGTGATCGATGTTAGCCGCCTGCTTGGCCAGCAGCGCCGGCAAGTGAAACGTCGGCCGCACCGCCACCATCAGCTCGATTCGCTCCGTAACCGCCGCCAGCGCCGCCGCGGTCGACCACGCATCCAGCGAAGGCGCCTCCACTCCCTTGATGTCGTTCAAATTCAGCTCGGCAATCAGCGTGACGTCAAAACCAATCTCCTCGCTTCGCTGCGCCAGCCGCTTCACGTACGCCCACGTCGCCTGCATATTTTCATCCGCAACGTTGCGCAGCCATCCGCCAAACACTGGAAGCCAGTATCCGTACCTCATGCCTTTTCTCCCGCCGCCACCAAACGCGCCGGCCGCTTCGCTTCGTGGACGCGCGCTTCTTCAATCAGAAAGTCCGCCAAGCGCCCGTAAGGATTGAATCCCAGCATGCGCTCCGGATCGGCAACAAAATTCGAGAGCGCATTGATGTCGTAATACATCTGCCGCCCGCTGCGCTCATCGAAGACGTATTCGACGCCGCCCACCTCGATGCCCGCGTTCTGCATGATCCGTTCGACATCCGCAATCACCTGCCTCGGTGCTTCGTATACCTCCACGGTCATCCCGGTCTTCGGCGCGTCCACTGGGCAAGCAATGCGCGTCAGCTCCTCGCCTTTGGTGTTCTTGCAAATATCGGCGGGGCACAAATCAAACGTCTCCCCGGTAATGTGAATCCGGATCGCGTACAAATGTTTCCCGCCCAGGACCTCCACGCGCGTGATGATACCGTCGCGCGCCGTGAAACATTCCTGCACCAGCGCCGTGTTGTCGATCCCAAAATGCAGACTGCCCTCATCAACCGCCGCTTGCAACTCGTTTCGCGAAGAAAATCGCTTGATTCCCGCGCCGCTGCCGCCGATATTTGGCTTCACAATCAGCGGATACCCCACCGCCTCCGCCGCGCTCACCGCCTGCGACGCATGATTGATCACCCGCGCCTTCGGATATGGCAAGCCCAATCTCCCGAGCAGCGCAAGCTGCAGCGCCTTGGAAGTCTCATGCGTGAACGCCCGCGACCCGTTCACCACGCGCACGCCCTTGTCTTCCAAGTGCTTCAAATAGTTCAGCGTGTAGAAAATCCCGTGTCCCACTCCGCGCTGCCAAGCCGAAGGGCTCATGCGATTGAACAGCAGCGAATATTCCCGCTCCGGCGACGCCGCGTCGTATTGGTGATACCGGGCGTCCAGCTTGATCCAATTTACGCCGCGCGCGTCCAGTTGCTGAAACAGCGGCACAAACCAGTTCGCCTGCTCGTAGTAAATCGCGATGGGCTTGCTTGTATTCCCGTTTCTGTTCGTCGTCTCGCTCATACGCTCTCTGTGCCCCATAAAATCAAAGGGCCGCTCATTCGGAGCGGCCCGGAATCCTGGCTGGCTGAAACTCGCGCTAGCCCGCAGGATGTCCCGTGCCGCGAATCGCGGTAGACATACACGCGCTGCAGCAACAAGCGCAAGGCACCTGCCTTTCAAGGCAGGCCCCGCCCGCCAGCAGCAGTCCCTTTTGGCGCTCGCAATTCACAGAACCATCAGTATAACGCGCCAAATTATCCGCGCAAAAGCAAATCCGGCCGGTTCCGCCGCGTCTTCTCCAGCGCCGCTTTCTGCCTCCACTTCGCCACTTCCGCGTGATTCCCGCCGATCAGCACTTCCGGCACGGTCCACCCGCGAAACTCCGCTGGTCGCGTGTAGTGCGGATAATCGAGGATCACTCCATTGCTTTCAGCTAATCGCTGCTCAGCGGCGCGATGTTCGTCGCCATGTAGGGGCGCAACATGTTGCGCCCCAGTTGGCAACACGCCGCCCACGCTAAACGATTCATTCTGCGCCGAAGCTTCGTTTCCGAGCGCTCCCGGCAACAGCCGCGTCACCGCATCCACCACCAGCATCGCCGCCAACTCCCCGCCGCTCAATACAAAATCTCCAACCGAAGTCTCCTCCGTAGCCAGATGCTCCGCCACCCGCTCGTCCACTCCTTCATAACGCCCGCAAATTAAAATAACCCGCTCCAGTCCCGCATACCGCCGCGCCGTTTCCTGCGTGAATCTTTTTCCGGCAGCAGACAACAAAACGATCGCTGTCTTCGATTCCCGAGCGCCCGGCTCCGTTGCATTTCCTACACCGCGCCCCAACAGCGATTCCACCGCCTCAAAAAGCGGCTCCGGCTTCATCACCATCCCTTCGCCGCCGCCGAATGGCCGGTCGTCCACCGTTCTGTGCCGGTCCTTCGTGAACTCGCGCAAATCCTGCACGCGCACGCTAATCAGTCCCGCTTCACGCGCCCGCCGCACAATCCCGTGCTCCAACGGCCCCGCAAAAAACTCCGGAAAAATTGTAATCAAGTCGAATCGCATGTGCGGTTCAGTCTAACTTATTCGTAAAACGAGGAATCCAGCGCGGCACTCGCCGGCAGTAGGCCTCGTATTCCGCGCCGAACTTGTGCCGCAGCACGGGCTCCTCATAGACGATCACGAACAACGCTGTGAACGCGAAGAATACGCAGCCGATCTCCGCGAGCGCCACCGAGCGAAAAGCCAGCGCCTCTCCCAGCATCACGCATAACACGCTCCAATACATGGGATTCCGCACGATCGCATAGGGGCCTTCGGCCACCAGCTTCTTTGGAGGGTCAATAGGCGCGGGAGTTCCTTTGCCACGTAACGCAAAACCCCAGAAAGCGCAGGTCAAGTAAAGCGCAACGCCGGCGGTAACAAGCAGCCAGCCGGCAACCGCGACGCCGCGCAACTCTAGCCGTGCGCCGCGTCCCACCACCCAATAGGGCACAAGCACGGTCCAAAAGCCCGGAACAATGATCGTGAAAATCAGCGTTCGAAAGAACGGAGCCATCCGAAGGAGCGTACACCTGTTTCGTTAGTTCAGGTCGCGCAGTCCTTCCGGCAAGACTACTTCAATCCGCCGGCCGCGCACGTCGATGTCCGTGCAGATATCTTCCGCCAGCGGAATCAGCAATTCACCTTCTCGTGTTTCGACCACCAGCAGCGGCGTTCCAGAAACACCCTCGCCCGTAAACTGAACATCGGTAACCCCGCCGAGCAAAGCCGGCGCCGTCGCCATCGAGCACGGCGAAGAAGCCACCGGCGAAGCCTCCCGCCCGCACTCGAACACCGAGCACCCAATCAAATCCGAAATAAAGTAGTGTCCAGCAGGCAGAGCCACCCGCTGTTCGATCGGAAGCAGTACATCCAAGCCGCGAAATTTTTCAGCTTCGGAAATCGAGGAACAACCCGCGAAGTGAAACACCGCCTGCCCGCTATGATTCTGGCTAAGCCAACACGAAACCAACGCAACCCGCCGCGGCTTGTCCTTCCCACCCGCGACAAAGACCTCGCGCAATTCCGCCAGCCGCTGCGGAAAGTCCGTCAACAATTCCGCGGCCACTTCGCCCTTGTTTCCTCGTGGGCGAAGTATGTGCGCCACCGCCACCCAACGCTGCGACTCGTCGCTCACTCTTCCAGGATTTCGAGCGTAAAGCGCTTGCGCACTTTCATTCCTGCCGCGCCCAGTAGCGTGCGCACCGCCTTGGCCGTGCGGCCTTGCCGCCCGATCACTTTGCCGAGGTCTTCCGGATGCACGCGCAACTCCAAAATCGTAGCCTGCGAACCCTCCACGGATCTAACCTGCACCTCTTCCGGATGGTCCACGAGAGCCCTGGCGATGAGTTCAACCAGCTCCTTCATAGAGCACCTCTACGAACGCGACTTTCATCAATTACGCACATGAGCCTGGGAAAAAGGCGCCCTGGCCAGGATGAGGGTGCACAAAAACCGAAAATCTGCGCCTTACGCTATCTTCTGCAAACGGATGAAACTGCGCACCGTATCGCTTGGCTGTGCGCCGACTCCGAGCCAATACTTGATGCGCTCGGCATCCAGTTTGATCTCTGCGGGCTTCTTCAGCGGATCGTACGTCCCCACCAGTTCGCGAAATCGGCCGTTGCGCGGCCGCGTCCTCTCAATCACCACCACGCGATAAAACGGCTTCTTCTTCTTGCCAATTCTTGACAGTCGAATCGTCAGCACTCAGCCATTCCTCCGTTTATTATTCTAGCCTGTCCAGCCATCCCCCGGCAATGACTCAACGGGAGTTGACTCAACGGGAGTAGAATACGAGCGAGCCTTGGCCAGAGGAACCGCACCCGTCTTTTCGCGGCCGCCTTATGGTCTTACGTACCGATAATATTGAAATCGAAAATTCCGAGCGGAGGTAAGCGAAAGCGAAGAAGCCGTGGAAATGGGGTATCCCGTCCGTTCGTTCGAAATTTCAGGCCTGCGCCGGAGCCCCAATCTTACGAAGGTGCCGGCAAACGCTTCCACAGGCTAGGCCGAGTGCGGAAGGAGAATTCCAATGAGGAGACACGGGACCACGCTGGTATCTGTTCTCATTTTCGTTGGGGCGGTTCTGATTGGGGCGTGTGCCAAGCCCTACCACGAGGAAAACGAACGCTACGTGTTCGTGGCCACAAATATTAATTTGCCATACTGGCAGGAGGCGCAAGCGGGGTTCTTGGACGCAGCCAAGGCACTCGGCGTAAAGGGTGAACTGGTTGGTCCGGCGGGGTACGCTCCGAACGCGGAACTAGGAGTTTTCCGCCAGATCGTGGAAGAGCACCCTGCTGGAATCTGCCTCTCCGCGGCGCGGCCCGAAATTTTCCTTGAGTACATTGACAAAGCCGTGGCGGAAGGCATTCCGGTAATTTGTGTGGATGCCGATGTGCCGCGTTCCAAGCGCGTGCTCTACATCGGAACGGATAACTTCAAGGCCGGCAGAGAGAGCCTGAAGCAGATGGCCGCGCTCGTTCCGCGTGGGAGCATTGCGGTCGTCACGATTTCGGGACAGCATAACCTCGACGATCGCGTGGCGGGCGCGGCGGACGCGCTGGCCAATTTTCCTGCTCTCAAGCTGACCAAGGTCCTGGATGACCAGGGCGACGCGCGAAGCGCCTTTGACCAGGTTTCCGAGTTGATACAGAAGAAAGAAAAAGTAGACGGAATTATTTGCTTGGAGGCCACCGGGGGCTCCGGCGCCGCCGGAGCATTGCACCGCTTCAACATGGAAGGCAAGCTGCCCATTGTGGCCTTCGACAACGATCCGGAGACGCTTGAATGGATCGACCGCGGCGCAATTACCGCCACCGTCACGCAAAAGCCCTACGTCATGAGTTACTACGGCCTAAGATTCCTCGACGATCTGCACCACAACGCAGTACACCAATTCAACGACTGGCACACCGCCCTGGCTCCGCCCATGCCTACGTCCGTGGATACTGGCACGGTGGTCGTGAGCAAGAGTAACCTCAAGCTCTATCGCGAGACTCTCACCGCGCACCCCAAGCCGCTGTAGAGATTACATATCTTCAAACTATGGCTCTCGTTCTCTTATTCACCAAAGCGTCCTCTGCGTACTTCAGGAGGGCGGGCGGCGAAGAGATATCGCGATGCGTTTCTCGTCACGGGATCGGCCCGGTCAGGGGCGCTCTGCCTTCTCGATGCTACTAACTATCACAAGGGTGGAACACAATTGAGAGGGGGGCAGGCTCGATGAGGAAAATAAGAATCGGAAAAAAGGACCACTCGAATTCGCGAGCTTCACACAGCCAGTTCCGCCAAGAAGGACGAAGCTGGAGCGTTGCGCCTCGCCCAGGTTATCGCGGTAGCTTCCCGCGAGGAGATCCTCAAGCTCACAGTCCAGCACCAGAATCTGCTTGCATCGGGATTGAAAGAGTCTGACTTCCAGGATGGGAGCCTTGCCATGGGCCGCGTCTACTGTTGCCACCCTTCGACTGACGAAGGGACAGCCATGTGGTTCTATGTTCCGCCCGACGCGCCGGTACAGGTGGGTGACATCGTAGTGGTCCGCATGGGCCGCGAGTCAACCAAGAAGGACCCGGGTACCGTTAACAGATTAATCGAAGTGCGCGAGAAGAAGGACGCCCCCAATTCGCGGTGTTCCTGGGATCCACGAAAGGACTTTCTATGGAGGAGGGTGCTCTACTGCGACTGGATGCCGGCGGAAGGTTGGACGCTAAAGACCGGAGCCTACAAGACCTGGTTAAAGCGAGCTTCCGACGCCAAGCCTCAATAGCAACACCCCAACTTCGCCTCACTTACCGAAATTTTATTGACACCGCAATCACCACCCTGGTAGACTATTTTCGTTCAGAAGTGCGCCTCGCCTCCGCGAGGCTCCCCCAAAATCCCAAGTCTAATCTTTCTTTCTGGAGACTTCCACCAATCGCTCCAAGGGCCGTGCCTCTTTGTGTTCGTTCACCCTTGCCGACGGCCGCCGCCACTGCCGCGTTCTCCGCCAGGTCGACCATCCGTACCTCTGTGCCTTCCACGCCCGGAAGTTGTAGTGGCGGGTCTTCAGACCCGCCGGCGCGAAGGGCCCCGAGCGCCGTTTCCGGCAGCTATGTGTCCGCCTGCGACCTCAGCTCCGCCCTCGGACGCCTCTTCTCCGCTGTCGCCCAAGGTCAAATGAAGCCCAAAACCGCCTCCAGCCTCGCCTATCTCGGTCAAACCCTCGTATGGCGAAACGTTTAGATAACACTCGCCGTTATCTTCGGTAGACCCTTACACAGGCCCCTTTACCCCAAGCGAGGACACATGAGTTCGACCAAGAACCCAGGCAGATTCGCAGGCCTGCTATATATCCTCATGTCCATACCTGGCGTCTTCGCAATGATGTATGTTCCCGGCAAGCTCATCGTACACGGAAACGCAACCGCAACGGCCAACAACATCGCAGCCTCGGAGACGCTCTTTCGCCTCGGCATCGCGGCCCAACTCATCGGCCAGGCCGGTTTTATCTTCGTGGCCCTGGCCTTGTACCACCTGCTCAAGGGGGTCAACCGGCGGCAGGCCTCGCTCATGGTGACATTGATCGTGGTCTCGATCCCCATAGCGTTTCTGAATGAACTGAACTCCATCGCTGCCCTCGTCCTCGTCCGCGGGCCTGATTTTCTATCCATATTCGAAAAGCCTCAGCGGGATGCTCTGGCTATGCTGTTCCTAAATCTGCATGGTCACGGATTTGTTGTCGCCGAAATATTTTGGGGTCTGTGGCTCTTTCCGCTCGGGCTGCTGGTGTACAGGTCGCGATTCCTGCCACGCTTCCTGGGCGTCTGGCTCGCCCTCGCCGGCTTCGCCTGGGTGATCCTGAGCCTCACAGGCATACTGTTGCCGCAATATCAGGAGCAGATGTTTACCTACTCTCAGCCCGCCTCCCTTGGGGAGGTGGCGTTCATGCTGTGGCTCTTGATCAGGGGCGCCAAGCCGCCGGTGCCAGACGCCGCAGCCTTATCGCCGGCGCCTGCTTAGCGGCCGCCCCTGATCACCGGGCATCGCGGTCACAGGCACATCGCGTTAGAGGTAAGGCCAGCCTTCAAACGGCACCGCCGGGGTCCCTGACTAACTACCTTTAGAGAGTAACACTTCCAAAAGGGCATCAAAAACAAAGCCCTTTAACCACCTCTAGAGGAAATCCGGAGTATTGCATAGTAGTGCTAAATTGTTTCTCTAGGGCAGCCCTCCCCTCAGGTTTAAGGCCTTGTTTCCCTCGTCACGCAAAGGAATGCAAAGTGCTCGGCTTTATGAGGGAGTTGTCCGAAGGGAGAACCAGCTATGAGAAGAAAGCCGGCTGCGGTCGTCCGTAGTTTGGCGCTGGGACTCTGGTTGGTCGGGGCAGGTCTGTGGGCCAACCCCGCTCAGGCGGACACTCTGTACAATAGCTTGAGCGGCGCACCAGACTCAAGTCTAGGCCCATTTCCCGTTGGATCCGCTGGACCTGAAGGCGATTCCTTCTCGACGGGAGCGTCACCCTTCTCGCTTACTGATGTTCTGGTCGCACTGCAGGGAGTCCCCGACTCTGCCAGTCTCAACATATCGCTCTTCAGCGACAGCAATACCATGTGCGTCCCGGTTTGTTCGGGTGGTCCCCTCACGTTGCTCTATACGATCACGACTGTTAGCGACAACTCACTTTCCACCTCGCTGGCGAACTATGATTTTAGTCTTGCTGCGGCGCAGACGCTGGCCGCGAACACACGATATTGGATCATCGCCTCTTCCAGCAATGGCAGCGGAACTCTCTGGTCCTATACGGCCGACCTAAGCGGAGCAGGTGTAGCGGGCGAGTTCGACGTTGATGCCGGCGGAGTGGGCCCTACCAGCAACGAGCCTTTTCAGATGGAGATAGTCGGGAGCCCAGTGCCAGAGCCAAGTAGTCTGGTCCTGTTGAGCATTGGTCTCGCCAGTCTAGTCGGCGTGCTACGGCGAGAGTAAAACGGCGCTGCATCAGTCCCCAGCTAACTACCTTTAAAATCAACACTTGCAAAAGTGTATCAAAACAAAGCACTTTAACTCCCTTTAGAATGAACACTTGTGAAAAACCCAGGGGGGAGGGGGGGCCAAGGCGAAGCAGTCCTTCTGGCGACGCCTGCCTACGCCCCTCCAAGTCTTTCCGACGCCGAGTGTGCTGAGGGAGCCCTGGTCCTGCGAGGGATGCTCATTTCAGCAGTCGGTGTAACATAGGGTGCAACATAGGAGGTGAAGACAGCCATGGGATCACACACAAAAGTGCCGTCGCCTTCGGCGGCCTTTCTGGTGGTCGCCGTTCTCGTACTCGGGTTCGCCGCGCCCGCGCGCCCGCAAGAATCGCAGCCGGCCCAATCGGTAGTCGAGGCCGCTCGCAACGCTCGCGAACATAAGACAAATTCCACGAACCATCCGAAAATCATCACCAACGCCGACCTCGGCGAGGAGCGTTCGGCGGCGAGCGACTCTGCCCTTGTTGAGCCCCCGTCCACCAACGCGGCCGCAGTGCCGAATCCATCGCCAGCGGCCTGCGACAATCCCGAATCCGCAGCCCTCAAAATGGAGTTGCAGGCCGCCCAGCAGGAGCTGGATCAGCTCCACGGCGAACTTTCCCACCAGCCCACGGTCATCTCCGGCAACAATCTCGATCTGCAGTACTTCAAACCCGGCAACTCCGGGCTCAACGTTGGCGCTCCGCCGGTGCGGGACGCCCAGCCGCCGAACCCGATGCTGGTGGCGCAGGCAGAGCTTGAGGAAAAGATTGCGAACCTTAAGAACGCGTCGCGCTTGGCTTGCGAACCTCCTGAAGCCGCAAGCATTCAGAGCAAACTCGATCAGAGGGAGCAACAGCTGAAACTTCTTCAGCGCGACTTTGCCCTGCACCAAGACGCTTACTATTCCAGATCCGATTTCGCCGGGGACACCGCGGGCAAAGCCAGGCTGGACGCCGAGCTGCTGCAAATCCAGAACTTGCAGTCGGAGGTCGAACGTCTCAGGAACGAGCTAGCTGCCCTGAACCCGCCTCAAGTCGCAACGTAAAGTGTTGCCCGCGCGGTTCAATCCGTTGAACGCCGTCGCTTTGCAACACTCCGCCGGCGTTCGGTCATCGAAGACCGTATCCCTGGATTAAGCCTCGCCATACTTGCGCAAGAAGCAACGCACCGCCGGTGATATCCTGCGCCCGGAGGCCTCGTGTTCTTCAAAATCCAACTGTTTTCGCTTTCTCTGCTCCTTATCTTCCTCGTCGTTCCTTCATCGCGCACCCAGCCTTCGCAGGACCAAACAGGAACGGCCCTGGATGCAATTTTCTCTCCGTTCGCCAACGCCAACACTCCGGGCCTCGCCGTGCTCGTCCGCAAAGATGGCCGCACCGTATTCGAGCGCGGCTATGGCGCTCGCGAACTCCGCTCCTTCGCCAAAATCGATTCACAAACCAATTTCCGCCTCGCCTCCTGCTCCAAGCAATTCACCGCCATGTCCATCATGTTGCTCGTCCACGACGGCAAGCTTCGCTACGACGACAAACTCACTGACGTTTTTCCCGATTTTCCTGCCTACGGCAAAGCCATCACCATCCGCAATCTCCTGAACCACAACTCCGGCCTGCCCGACTACGAAGACCTGATGGCCGCAGCAGAAAAGCGCAAAGGCGCCGCTGTCTGGACGCCAACGCACCAGATTCAAGACGCCGAAGTCCTCGATCTCCTCAAACAAGAAACCGCCGGCAAATTCGCACCCGGTACGCAATGGAGCTACAGCAACTCCGGCTACGTCGTCCTTGGATTAGTGGTGACCAAAATCTCCGGCAAGCCCTTTGCGCAATTTCTGCGCGAGCGCATTTTCGCTTCGCTAGGAATGAGCCAAACTCTCGCCTACGAAAAGGGAAAAAGCGAAATTTCGCAGCGCGCTTACGGCCACTCGAAAGACGGCAAGGCGTGGAAAGAGACGGATCAGAGCTCGACTTCGGCGACGCTGGGTGATGGCGGGATTTATTCGTCGCTGGAAGATCTTGCCAAGTGGGACGAAGCGCTCGCGCAACACACGCTTCTAACCGAAAAAGAAATGCAACCCGCTCTGACTCCCGCGAAGCTCACCACCGGCGCGCAACCCAAATGGCCCGCCAACTCCGACCGTCCCGAAGGCACGCCAGTCTCCTACGGCTTCGGCTGGTTCCTCGACCCCTATCGCAATCACGACCGCATGTGGCATTACGGCGATACCATGGGCTTTCACAGCTACATCCTTCGCTTCCACGCTGACCACCTCACCATCGTCGTTCTGACCAACCGCACCGACCTCGACCCCGAATCCCTCGCCCTCAGAGTCGCCGATTTCTACATCGCCGGTGGTCGATAGCCTGTCATCCTGAAGCCATCCGATGAGGATGGCTGAAGGATCTCAATCTCAGATACTCGCCGCCAAAGCGAAATGCATGAGCAACTCACTCACCCCAATCCCGCCAGCTTTCCCAGCCCCTTCATCTTGGCCCGCGTCGCCATCGCCCCGTATTGCTTCATCATCTGCCGCATCTGCAGGTACTGCTTCAAGACCTGATTCACTTCCTGCACCGAAGTCCCGCTGCCCTTAGCAATCCGCTTCCTCCTCTTGCCGTCGATCACGTTGTGGTCTTGCCGCTCCTGGTTGGTCATCGAGTTGATGATCGCCTCCACGCGCTTCAGCATGCTCTCATCCACTTTCGCATCCTTCGGCAGATTCGCCAGCGGCCCGACTTTCGGCAGCATGTCCACAATCTGCTCCAGCGGCCCCATCTTCCGCACCTGCTTCAACTGATCGCGGAAATCCTCCAGCGTGAACCCTTCTTTCCGCAGCTTCCGTTCCAGCTCCGCCGCCGCTTTCTTGTCGACCGCCAGCTCCGCCCGCTCGATCAGCGACATGATGTCGCCCATGCCCAGCACGCGCGAAACAATACGCTCCGGATAAAATCCCTCCAGCGCGTCGTATTTCTCGCCCAAGCCCACAAACTTCACCGGTGCCCCGGAAACCTTCGCAATGGAAAGCGCCGCGCCCCCGCGCGCATCGCCATCCAGCTTCGTCAATATCACGCCCGTCAGCCCCAGACGCTTGTGAAACTCCCCCGCCGACCGTACCGCATCCTGCCCAATCATCGCGTCCGCGATAAACAAAATCTCCGCCGGCTGCAATTCTTTCTTCAACGTGCTCAGCTCGTTCATCAAATCATCATCGATGTGCAGCCGCCCCGCGGTATCCACCAAAATCACGTCGCTAGCGGAAAGCTTCGCTTCCTTGATCGCCCCGCGCACAATTTCCAGCGGCTTCTCCGTGCCCGCTCCCGGCCACACGTGCGTGCCCACTGCCTTCGCCACCTGCGCAAGCTGCTCGCGCGCCGCCGGCCGGTACACGTCTGTCGACACCACAATCGGCCGATGCCCGTGCTGCGCCAGCCATTTGGCCAGCTTGCCCGTGGTCGTCGTCTTGCCCGACCCCTGCAAGCCCACAATCATCCACACCGAAGGCGGCCGGGAAGCAAACAGCGGCTTCGCATGCTTCCCCAGCATCGCGGTCAGTTCGTCGCGCACCGTCTTGACTACTTGCTGGTCCGGCGAAAGTTGCAGCATTACCTCGCTGCCAATGGCCTTTTGCCGGATGTTGGCCAGCAGCTCCTCGGCCACGCCCACGTTGACGTCGCCTTCCAGCAGTGCCTCGCGTATCTCCGCCAGCGCCGCGTCCAGGTGCTCCTCGGTCAACTTCCCCTGCCCGCGCAAATTCTTGAACGTCCGTTGCAGCTTTTCCGTCAAATTCTCAAACATATCCGCCTTTTCCCAGCCAAAGCCTGCTCCATTGTATCGGAGTGCCGCCGATATCGCTCGCGAACAGGGCTGCATTTAGGAATAGCATGGTGAGGCTCTTGCCTTTACGCTAAAATCAGCACACGAGGCAGCTATGCCACTTGATTGGTCCCAATGTCAGGCGGTGGAGAGTGTCCCTGGGAAAGTCAGCGGCGCCTGGGTCTTTCGCGGCACGCGCATTCCAGTAGCAGCTGTGTTCGAAAATCTTGAAGACGGTCTAACCGTGAGCGAAATCGTCGAAATGTTCGACGGCCTGAAGCAAGAACAAGTCAAAGCCGTCCTGGACTTTGCCGCTCAAAGCCTATCCGCTCCAGCCCATCGCGCCTAGATGCTTGTCTTGTTCGATCAAGGTACTCCGATCGGCATCCGCCACTCTTTACTTGTGCATACGGTCAGGACCGCGGCGGAACAGGGCTGGAGCACACTTCTGAATGGACAATTGCTTCATGCCGCGGAACAAGCCGGTTTCGACGTCCTACTCACGACGGACACAAGTCTGCCGTTCCAGCAAAACCTGGAGGGTCGCAAGCTCGCTGTGGTCATCTTGAATAGGAACAGGTGGAAGTTTATTCGCTGCGCGCTTCCCGAAATAGCCGTGGCGGTCCTTGCGGCAAAGCCAGGAAGCTGGACAGTTGTCGAAATGCCCGATTTCTAAGTGGCCTCAAGAAGCGGGCAATTTACGGGTTTACCTTATCCGCGGAGGCGTTCGGATTCGGCGCCGGCAGCGCGCAGTGCTCCACGCATTTGGAGGCGAAGAACTCGATCTCCGCTTTCTTGTGCTTCACTTTCCCGGTGTCTTCCGGCATCACAATCAGGGACTGCGGTCCATCCGCCACGTTAAACGTGCACTGAAAGGTTTGCGACTGCACGCCGCGTTGCTGGCAGGAATTCTTTTCCAGCGCGGGCTCCAGCATTTCCGGCTTCCCATGCAATTGGTTGGCGACCGAGGACGGCACTACCGCTACCAGCATGGGCATTGGCGCCTTAATCTTGATGCTGATCACCTCGCCATCGCGGTCCGGCGTGTATCCGCCGTAGACCTTCAAGAACGAGGTCAGCTCGTACTTCTCCTTGGCTTGCTCAATCCAGCGAAACTCCGGAGGGAAGCAATTGCTGATGCACGTCCAGCGGAAATATTGGATGTGTACATCGTTCGGCGACACGAAATGGCGGGGAGTGGGGGAACTTTCCGTCTTCATGATTTTCGCCAAGCCCAGGCCCAGGCCGACGGCGCTACCGACCGCATTACCGGCAGGAGTATTCATCGCGACGGGTTCGCGCTTGAGTACCTCACCCAACCCTGCGAACGCGGCTGACTCGTGGCTGCCGCGGTCATCGCGAATCACCAGCGTCATCGACTCCGCCGGCAAATTGCAAACATACCTGGTCTTTACCACGTGCTCGCGCAAGCACAGCATTCTTAGGGTCCCTAAGGCTTCCGGATACTGCTGCGCGTGGTTCCACTCCCCTTCGCCGGTCAAGAAAATCGTCACCGGCTGCTGCGAGTCAATATCCACCTGAATGCCGCCGCCCCCCGTATAGGTCTTGCCGGTGTGATAGTTGGCCGGGTCCAGCCGGACGGCTTCATCGTTCCCCGGCTGCCATTCAAATTGTCTTTGCGCGGAAGCCGTTCCCGCGAACGCGAGGATCCCCAGGAGTGCGAATGTAAGTGTGGGTTTCATAGTGATGACAGTATTCGGGTGGGGAAAACGTTGCGCAATTGCCCGAAAGGACAGGTCGTTTCTAGCAGTATCGTATCTAAATGGGCACAGCCGCAGCCCCATCTGCGCCTTAGTTTCTTCTCCGCTAGGCAGCACGGCCTTAGGGCGTGCACCGCCCTCCGTGATCGCTATCGTCTAATTCCGTTGGACATTTCCTGGCCATAAATGACCAACCCGTGGCATGCTATTGGGCATGGGAAACAAGGACAGGCGAAGCCGCGAAGCAAAAAAGCCCAAGAAAAAGATTCCGAAGTTCGCGCCCCCGAGGCGCGACTCGAGCCAGCCCTCGCATGTGATCTCAACGGTTACGAATCCCGAGAAGCCGCCGACAGGATCGCAATAAGACTATTGCGTGGCTTTCCACGGCCCACCAATTCTTCTTTCGTCAGAAGCTGAGCCGAATGCCCAACTGCGCGGCAAACGGAATCCCTAGCGTGGTTCCGGGTCCGAAGAAATCGCCTAATGCTCCCGCCGGCACCCTGAGTTGATTCAGGCTGGTGATCGGCTGCGTCTGCGTGCAAGCCGCATTCAGGCAGAACGCCGTGGCGTTGCTGATGTCATTGACGCGCGTTGGTAGCGCGGAGATGTCGGGAACGAAATTGTTGCCGGGATTCTGCCGGTTCAACAAATTGAAGAACTCCACGAACGGCCGCAGCGTCACGCGCTCTCCTAACGCAATATTCCTGCTGACTCGCAAATCCACCTGGTAGAAGGGCGTGCCGCGAAACTCGTCAAGGCTTGTCTGCACGCGTTTCACTACCGCCCGGTCATTGCCGACCACGCCGTCGCCATTAACATCCGCAGGAGTGCTCATCGTGAAAGGCCGCGCGCTCTCAAATTGCGAGAGGATGGAAACCTCGAATTTCCACGGCAGTTGCAGTACCCCGACGAGCACAAACCGGTGCTGTATATCTTCGCCGGAAGGCCCATGGTCGCCGGGACCAAACGGATCGAGCACGTTAGAAACTCCATTCACGTAATCGAATAGCTCTCCAACCGTGGCGCCCCAGGTTGTGGCATGCGACAGCACGTAATTCGCGGTCACTTCAAAGCGCTCAGAAAATCTGTGCTGCACCTGCACCGCTAAACCGTTGTAGATCGAGCGATTATCCGTGCGGAACAGAGAAACCGCCGGCGCATCGGCGGGGATTCCGAAGCCGGGCGAATATTCGTACCGCCTGTATTGGTGCACTCCCTGCTGGTGCTCGTAGGTGATATTCACCCGCCAGTTGTTCGCAAAAGCGTGCTCGAAGCCCGCGCTCGCGGTCAACGCATAGGGAGTGTGATAGTTGGGATCGATCAACGCGCTCGGTCCCGTGCCATTTTGCAGATTGAAATTGTTGACCGCGGTAAACGCGTCGACCCATCCGTTCTGCACGAGATCGTTGTAATAAAGGCCCGCTCCCGCGCGAAACACGGTCGTCGCGGAAGCGTTCGGCGCATACGCAATTCCAAGCCGCGGCGCGAACGCCTTCCGGTAATCGTGAGGAATGCCCGAAACCAGCGTACTGCCGGAGGCCTGCAGCGCCGCCAGCGTAGGATTCGCTGCTTGATTGTGCCCCGA
>WNFP01001138.1_pt1 | contig 20790 bp, 23 predicted proteins | sample 5400201 | NCBI WGS metagenome assembly WNFP01 (sample SAMN13153355, study PRJNA577476) | soil metagenome | isolation source: 115 cm saprolite under Madrone tree | place: USA:California | collected 2016-06-14
AGTACCAAACATTCCGCGTTTTCTTAATAGGAACAGGCTTTTCTCGTTCGTCACCGGCAGCAGCGAGTAGCTTCCGCTTTGTCTTTGCGCCAATAAATGAACCTCTGATGTGAGGAAATGATTTCGCCCACAACATTAACGCTTTGGGGGCGCTCACGGCCCGCATTTGGCTAATGTATGTACCGCCTCTGTAATCTGCAATGACAGTCCAAAACGCCATGTCGAAGAAAGTATAAATCCAATAGTGTCCTATTGTAAGTCGAATAGGCTCAATTGGATACATTGCTCGGTGGTTGGGGATTCCGGACGATGCCGATCAGTGTTCCGGGGCATGCCGATCACCCGTTCCGGGATGATGGCGATCACGATTCCGGGATGATGGCGATCACCCGTTCCGGGATGATCCCGATCAGTTGATCACGATCGTCGGAACGGTGATCGCGATGCCCCGGAATGTTTTCCACAGGGCGAGGTGACGCTGGACATCACAGTAGGCAAGCTGTTTCTCCAATTTGAGTTACGGGAGACAGCGTGCCAACCAGGAGATTGTCCATGCGTAAGATCAGAGAAGTCCTCCGCCTTCGCTTCGAACTCGGGCTGGGGCAGCGGGCCATAGCCCGCGCTTGTTCGATTAGCCAGAGCACCGTTCATGAATACCTCAACCGGGCCGCCGCAGCCGGTGTGGTGTGGCCGCTCGGAGAGGAGTGGGACGAGCAGCGCGTCGAGCAGGCATTGTTCGGAGAGCGGCAGGTGGTAAAACGACTGCCCGAACAAGTCCTTCCGGATTTTCCCGCCTTGCATTCGCAGTTGCAGCAGCATCGCCATCTGACGTTGCAGCTGGCTTGGGAAGAGTACCGGCAGATTCATCCGGAAGGATATGGCTACAGTCGCTTCTGCGAACTCTACCAACGGTGGCGGAGGAAGCAGGATGTAGTTCTTCGCCAGGTACACCAGCCTGGCGAGAAGGGTTTCGTGGACTGGGCCGGTGCCACGATTCCGGTGCACGATCCGGTTACCGGCGAAGTCTGGCCAGCCTCGCTGTTCGTGATGGTGCTGGGCACGAGTTCCTACACTTACGCCGAAGCCACCCGGGACCAACAGTTGACCGCCTGGATCAGCGCTCACATTCATGCTTTTGAATACTTTTCTGGAGTGCCCAGACTCCTGGTCCCGGATAACCTGCGAACGGGAGTGAGCCGTGCCTGCCGCTACGATCCGGATGTCAACCCCACCTACCAAGAGTTTGCGATGCACTACGACGTGGGAGTTGTGCCGGCGCGCCCCCATCATCCGAAAGACAAGGCCAAGGTCGAAGTCGGCGTGCAAGTTGTCGAACGCTGGATCCTTGCCGCCCTACGCCACCAGAAGTTTTTTCGGTTGGCGGATCTGAACCATGCGATCCGCGAACTGCTCGAGCGGCTGAACCAGCGACCATTCCGGAAGCGCGAAGGATCGCGTGCCAGTGTATTCGCAGCGGTTGAACGCACCGCTTTGCGAGCGTTGCCTGCCGAGCCGTTCGACATGAGCCAGTGGTCCTACGCCCGAGTCAACATCGACTACCACATCGCCTTCGACGCCAATTTCTACAGCGTGCCCTACACGCTGGTGCGAGAACGCGTGGAAGTTCGAGCGACACCGACCACCATCGAGATCTTTCACAAGGGACAGCGGGTATTCACTCGCTTGGAAGACAACTTAGCGGACAGGGTTGGACTACCGCGAGGCACGATGGCCAACTTTGTGATGCAGTTCAATGTCTACGAGCGTTTGCACCTAATCAAACTAGGGCTTGTAAAACGTGGCCATCCCAGCGATGTACGTACCAACGAAGCGGAAACCGATGCCAAATCTAATTAGCGCTCTTAGCGACATTGCAGACCTTGTGTCGGCAAACTGGCCTCCCAAGATGCCACCGCCTGTCTTATTTTCGGGGGAAGTATGACCAAACGACAGCGCTGCCGGTTAATGGGACTCTCAGACCGCTATGAAAAAAGAATCGTAGTGTTGTACGAGGCGAGTTTACCTGAATCGGTTTTTGAGCAGTGTCAATCCCATTAGACCCAGCAGACCGACACCGAGCAACAACAGCGTGGACGGCTCTGGCGTGTTGACGATGTTCCAATCTGCAAACGCAAACGCACGTTGGCCATCCGCTGTTCCTATTTGAATCTCCACATCTGGAATTCCTGTTGGCTCTGGAAATGAGTTTGGAACAGCGGTATCCGGGCCGCCAGTTAAGCTAGCCAGCAATCCTCCGTTCGTGGTCATGTAAAAAACACCATCAGGGACAGGCGGGCCTGAATATACCACTGTAGAATCCAACAGACTTATTCCAGAACCAAAGACGGGTATACCATTGATCTCACCGGAAAATGCCCCGCCGCGACTCCATACTTTCTCTTGTGGTCCGAAAGGGTCTGTTGGCTTGTCTGTGGTGAAATCAAAGCTGTACGAAATATTCGCGCAAGCAATTGAGACTGCAGCGCAAAGGGCCGCATCCGTCTGCCCCGTGGCGTGGTACGTATCAGCCTTTGCTGGTCGCACCAACGCAACGACCAGCAAAACTCCGGTTGCAATTCCTGCCGCGCTAGATCTAATCCCCATAAGGTATATCCCCTTTGCGAGACGAAACGCACCTGAAGGGCGGTAAATGCCCTAACTAACCGAGCAATTCCGTTACCAGACTATGTCAATGGTAATAAATGGCGTGGCATTGCATAACTGGCCGAATTATCCAATCTATTGCACAATTACGGCAGAGTTATGGCCGAGAAGGCTTCTCCCAATGTATACACTCGACTGCGACCACTTCTGCACCGCCCTGTCGTCTCTGGAAGTGCCCACCTCGACCAACCCTGGAAGTCGGATTACCGTGACAAGTGGTTTTGGGATGAGACCTTCTAGACCGCAAAAAATAAAAAAATCTCCAACCTAGAGTCTTCGATATTTCGCGAGCGATATGTGAACCACACCATCCACGGAGCTGGCGAAGTCTTGGAGGCTGGTGATGTGTGCGGCTTGACCGGCGCTAATCGAGTTGCATCCTGGCTAATGGGAAGTGCTAGACCACGATGGTCTGGCCGGGGCGAGTGATCTGGTAGGACTCATATTCCCGGCTCGAATCTAGAATAGTGAGTCGCCCTCCATTTGAAAACGTGAGTATTAGCGTGCCATTTTCATGGCGATCGAAATTCTGTATCGTGGCGCTCAGGAGAGACACCGTGCGGGCTGCGATTTGCGCTGCACCTGGCTCTGGTTTCCAGATCCATTCTTCCTGTCCATCAAAATAGTTAAACTGGCTTTCGACGTAAATAATCACATCTTCATCGAAGCCAAACTGGATTTGATACACGCCAATGGCGACCTGTACGACTTCTCGGCCGTTCAGAAAATTCAAATCCAAGTCTTTGCTCAACCCGTACATTGGTGGTTCCTAGCGGGGCGTGTAAGTTTAGCTCGCCGTACCCATTCGTCCAGTTGACGGACGATTGGCAGCCCTGATGAATTGTAGATGACAACTCACCCATTTGTGTGCTCCTTCGAATTTTTCGCGACCATGACTAGAAATGACTAGGATTCTAGTCAGGCCCCGACTAGAAAACGTGAAAAAACTTGTGTGCAAGTCACGCAGTAAATCTCTTCGTCGTCACGCCCTACCATCAAAGTATTCGGACGTGTCCCACGGTGTTCATTCCAAGAGACTTGCAACGTTGTAACGTCGCGTCACATGGTCTATCTCTATAAATAGGTGCTGAATCAGTAACAATAAGTCTTGACAATTTTTTGATTCAGTTCACACTCGCAACGCGAGTGCGACGTAATGCCCCACAGATTCATGTACTTTTTACGTTCTGCACTAGCTGAGTCCAATTCAGACTGTCGGAGAACAGATGAAAGACAACCAAGAACAAAGCGACTTGCTGTTAGGCTGTAGTGACGCTGAGTACGTCTTAGAACCTGTCGCCAAGCAGTTGATAGCAGCGTGGGCTTCTCGCAGAAGGGCACAGACCGCATTACGGGCCGCTGCTAGGCGTATCCTGCGACTGGCAGCACAAGACGCAGGCTTGCCGATGGGTCTTGCGGAGAAGCACGCCAGCAGTGTTGCGATAACGTTGGTCGGGTAAGCAGTGAAGTAGCCGGGTGCGTCCTGCATCCGGCGAGAATCCAGTAGACAAGTCGTTCGCTTGGAAATTGCATAGTGGGCAAAGCGCCGACCCACAGGGAAGTCTCTACCCCTGAAATGCATCAATACTTTGATTCTCCCGAAAAGCGTAGGCTGCAAACATTGGCCCTTACAGACGTAAAATCCTGAATCATGCAACGATTCAAACATTTTGATGCATTTTTCTTGTAGCCAAGAATCCCGGAATCGAAACAGTTGAGATTCCCAGAGGGAAACCCCACTCTCATGGTCGTGATAAAGGCGGACTTTGCGATTACGGCTTACTGCGCGAACGAGACAGGTTCCGAAGCCTGGTTAGCAGCGCTGCGAGATGCGGCCAGTCTTGCTCTGTCACGGCTGTGAATTTGAATCCCAGTCCGTTACCAGGCTCAATATGCCGCACGATCGCCTCGGTCCGGATTTGGCCTTCCTGGACAAGAAAATCAAGCCTCGCTTTCGTGCCCACTGACCGTGGACTTGGGGCAGCAAGAAACAGACCTCCCGCGCTCAGGTCTAGGACGCGGGAAACTTCATCCATACCGTTACAGCGCCAATAGACCCAGACACCGTCCGGTGTCCCGACGCGAGAGGTATGGCGCCGCGAGTAGGAAGGTGTTTGCGGAGAGGGCGACACAAAGCACCTGGAGCCTTGCATGACTGTAGGAGTAGTGACGGGGACGTGCAGGAAATTGCAAGGTATGTGGAAAACTACTCCCGAAACCTGTGGAAAACAAGTGGAAAATCCCCTTAGATGGCTGATTCGGGCGTTAAGACTCTTTCACAGGTGTTGCCAAAATTCCTCAGTGCGCTTATCAGCATTCGATGGGTTGCAGACCTAGAACGCGGACGCCAGAGCACCTAGAACGGCCTTACCCGCAGACTCATCGGTCGGCACGGTGTAGATAGCGGTGCTCGCTATGGACTTGTGACCTAGAGCCTGCTTAATGACCGCAAGGTTTACGTTCATCTCTACAAGCGTAACCCCTAGAGAGTGCTTGAGGACGTGAGGATGCCTCTTATCCTTCGGCAGTCCGGCCTGCTCTGCGGCATTGGAGAAGATTCGATAGAACTGTGAGCGGTGTACCCGACCAGACTTCTGCGACGTGAAGACGTACTTGCTAGGATGATTGCCCCGTTCGGCCAGCCAAGAACGCAGCACACGCTTCTCAGAGAGAAGAGGCTGTCCTTGTAGGTCGGCTAGAGGTTGGGTTGTCTTGAGACTTCCCTTGTTACGGACTGGAACCTCCCCGGGAAACGCAATCGGATAACTCCCAGAATAAGCACGAATCAGGTCGCAAAATCGTTACGGGGGGCGGAGAACCGCCACCTCGAGGCAAAATGCTATTCGATGGAACTGTTGGCGGGCGTCTGCCTGTCACTCAGGAGGTCGCGGGGCCGAGTACCGTCGCTCCCCCGACAATATCTTTCACTCGCGGCGCGTTGCCATCACTGCGTCTTTGTCCTGGACGCCTTTCCTTCATGGACCGGAGTCATATCACCAGGTAGGGGAGAGATGCGCGGCGAAGACGTTTCGCCAAATCCGAGCGACGATCTTCCAAGTGCGTCGCGTCCGGTTAACCGGTACAAAACTGTATCGGGTCTTGACAGATTTTATTAAGCCTTGTAAAAGTAACGTCCATTCGCTATAAACCGCCCCCGCGATAGACCGGCCATGAGGACGCAAGACGGCAAGTTTATTCTTTTCGATTTAGTTGAATTCGCAGCGCGGCTGGACGGATGTTCGTTTGCGCGAGTAATTCGCTTGTTCCAGAATCACCATACGTGGAAGCCTTCCTACGCGAACTTTCATCAGACGAATCACTTTGAGCTTCTTCGGGGCATGGAGACCGCCCATATCGAGCGAGGGTTTTCTGAAATCGCGCAGAACCTGACCACTTTCCCGGATGGCACCGTCGCTGTTTGCAGACCGATCGATACGATCCCGGCAGGCATCAAAGGTGCAAACAAAAACGGCATCTGCATAGAGAACCTAGGCAACTTTGACGCGGGCCAGGACGCCATGACTGCCGAGCATCGGGATTGCATACTCAAGGTCAATGCCTTGCTGTGCAGAAAGTTTAAGCTGCTGCCCGATTCCAACACAATCGAATACCACTGCTGGTTTGACCTCATCACTGGACAGCGCACCAACGGCACGGGAACCACCAAGACGTGCCCCGGCACTGAATTCTTCTCACGTAACAGCGTCGCTGAGGAAGATTTGTGGGTAGCCGTGACCTGGGGAAAATGAAGACGAACTGTGAAGGAGGGCTCTCGCGGGAGGAAGCGATGGATCCGAAGTGGAAAACCATAAAGGCTTTCAAGGTTGAAGCGAAACCTACAGGCTTATGGAATCTCGTGACCGATTACGTGCCGGGATCACGCCTCCTCCGTTTCACGCTCCTGGAGAACGATGCGCAGAACCAGCCGGTCGGAGTATTGTGGAGCCCCGCAAAAGATGTTCAGTGTGGAGCGGACGGGATCAGTATTGCACCGGCTAAGTCTGGGCTCCTGACTTGCGGCGCACTGTACGGCACTCTGATTGGCAAGTTGGGCGGGAGTTCCGCGGATGTGGCTGATAGTTCTCAGCCGATTACCCCCTACGGCACCAAGCGCGTTTTCGCAGTTGGGTCGCGGTGCGTGATTACCCTTGCAGGTGCGGACGGTGGACCCCTCTTTCTTACAATGAATGACACCGCGGAAGGTTTCTTGAATCATTCCGGAGCGCTCCACGTGCTGATAGAAGAGTACAGCACGTAAAGCGGCTCCTAGCGAAGGTAACGTCTTAATGACCACGCTGCTGACGTCCATCTCCGGTCAATTCGGCAAGATGGTTGCGCTTGGCACTCTCTTTCCTGTGTTGATCGTGTCCATTCTGAACAACGTGATTTCCGTGCCGCTGCTGCCATTTGCCCCCGCATGGCAGCGCCAACTGAGTAGAATCGCCACCGGGGAAGACAAATGGGCCACAGTTCTTCCACTCTTTGTTGTCGTTGTCGCGACGGGCGTACTCTACAACCTCAACATCCCTGTCATTCGGCTGTACGAGGGATATTCCTGGAAAGAGTCCTATTTGGGCCAGCTTTGGACGAGGCGAAAGAAAGAACGTTTCAGGAAAGCTGGTCCACTGAGACTTGCGATGCGTTATCTTCGCCGCCAGTTGCGCAATGTTAAGGCGCAAGACGCGCTGGCGGACAAAGTGCAGGCTGCACAGACCCCTCTCGCTCTCTATATCAACAGCGAACTCCCTGATCGCGAAGACCTCGTTCTTCCCACCCGACTCGGCAACGTCATCCGCTGCTTCGAAAGATATTCTGACGTCGCCTACGGGATGGACGCCATCGTCTTCTGGCCTAGGCTTGTAGCGAAGATTGAGCCTGGTTTCGCTTCCACTATCGATGAAGCCAAGACCTCGCTCGACTTCATGGTCAATTCGTCTTTTTTATGTATCATCAGCGGACTGGGGGTGGCCTTTAGCGGCTTGTTCGCGCGAACGCCTTGGTCGGTCGAGTCGGTGATTCACTGGCTTTGGAGGTCTCTCTTTTTTTTCGGCCTTGCCGTTGTGTTCTACACTTTTGCGGTCGGGCGGGCGAAGGCCTGGGGAGAACAGGTGAAATCGGCCTTCGACCTATATCGGCTCGACCTCTTGAAGTCACTTGGATATCAGCAGCAACCGTTGACGTTTTTCGAGGAGAAGTCGCTTTGGCGCCGCATCTCAGTACAATTGCTCTATGCGGATTCACGCGAGAGGCCGCTCCCCTACAAAACCGGACCGACCCGCGTCACAGCATCTCCAGCAGGCATTCAGCTCGACGTTAGCCGGCAGTTGACGCCGTCGATGGTCAGCGGGCGTGTCGACGTAGAGATCACACTCGAGAACAACGATCCTCAGCCGGCTGATTTCGTAGTGCTTTCTGAAGCACTTCCAGACGGCCACAGACTGATGGTGGACTCGGTCCGGGTGTCGGTCGGCACCGTGACGCTGATTAACATGGCACCCCTCGAAATGATGATTGGATCGATCGCTCCCAAAAACCGTGTCACCGTGACCTATGCGATGAAAGCGACCAGCTGATTGGGGAGGATTCCGTTGTCCTATACACCGCTTGGCAAAATCCAGGGACTCCTTCCTGGCGACCGAACGGCACTCGGGAACCATGGCTTCTCGTCGGCCGAACAGATCTGGGAGGGATTGGCCAACAACTCGGGACTGGTTGATTCACTGGGCCTTCCCGACGCAGCCGCCAAAGCCAGGGTAATTGCGGCCTTGGCTGCTCTGGCAAAACAGGAATCAGAATCGTTGACCAGAAACAAAATCCGCGCCCACGTGCCCGACCTTATTGCGTTGATGCTAGTCGGGTTGGTCGCCGGAGCAGTGAAGTTTGTCGACCGCAATCCACGGGTCGTCGCAGTCAAGCCATTGGCCCCGTTCCACGTGATAGACGCCGGGGATGTAGCGGTTCTGGATACTGCTGACGATGCTAAAACAAAACAAACCCTTAACGCTTTCGTTGGTCGTTACCCAGTTGAACAGATCGCGCTAGGAGAAATCCCCGACTCGGCCAAGCTCAGTTCTGGAATGCGCATGTCGACTGAACTGAACGGTCTCCACATCTTCAGCGTAAAGATTCGTCCCACTTCGATCCTCACGGGCGTGAAGCCTCCCGTCAAGCTCGGTCTGTACCTGTCGACACGCGCAAAAGAGGACGAAGGCAACGCACAACTGTTCGACGTGTACGTGCTCGATTTCAAGCCGGATGGAGACAGCTTCTCCTTGGTCGTAGCAGCCCGAGACGGGGATTCCAGGAAGTTGTTGTCCGAGCTTTCTTCTGCCGATGTGGTTGCAGTTGGCCCTGTGCGGTAATCAGCGACTTTGCAGTGTTCTCTTGCAGTGTCTTAAGGCAGGTGAGGAGGTTGCTATGTATCTGTACGACGCCAGCGCTCTGGCGATTGCAGGCGAGATTCGCCGCCCGACTCAACAGGTCATTGAGAATCAGGCATCGACTTGTCTCGCGATGACCGGAGGAGTTAGCAGAGCAGAGGTCGCTGGGTTCCACGTCCCAGGAATCGTCAGCTTTCGACGAGCCTTCGCAGAGGTTTCCGGTAGCTCGGAAGCTAGCTCAATCCACCACACTGGCGCCAATGTGGTTGTAGAGGGGCTAAACGTACTAGACATCATCACCGCTGACAGGGTGATCGCTCGGCTCTACGGCAGGCACTCCCCAAAAGAAGTCGAGTCTAGGGTAGGCGCGAACGGAACTCACTTCGAGAATCTGAGAATTGCCGGTCAATCGGTACAAATTGAACTCGCCACCGGGCTCCTTGATAGGTACGACACCTTCGCAGAACTCGACGCAGCCTACAGCCGATCACCCCACGAATTCGATCGATTTCTTTTCGGAAGCCGGCGGAAGTCTCTCAAACCAGATGCCAGCGACCTTTATCACATTTCTCTGGCGGAGAAAGTGGTCCTCCCGTCAAACCTTGGAACGAAGGTTCACGGTTGCACGATCGAAATCCCCAACTTTGGCAAAGTCTACATTGGGGAACTCTTCATTCAGAAATCCCGCCGTCGCCTGAATATGCTTCGGTTCGAATTGGGCTCGCCTGTCGCTGGAAGGCTGTTGATCGCCAGCGCCTCGTGCAATGGACTGGCTGGCGACTCGGGCACGCCCGACGACTAGCCATGAAGCGCGGGCGTCGTAGCTCGATCGTAGCGGTGACAACTGAGGTCATCGATACCCGATCAAGCACCCAAGTAGCCCCGCGTAGCACGAAACATTGTATGGTTGCGCTCCACTTTCCGCTGAACTCTTGCTGAACTATAGGCTGCAAATGAAGGTATGTGGCTGCAACTGAGTAGCGCCTAATGCAAACAAAACAAACTGAGATCGGTCAGTGCGAACGGGTCAGGTAGAATTAGCAAACCGCCGCCTTGAGCCTAATCTAGGCTCTCGGGATGTGAACCGAAGGCTGTCAACACTAAAGGCACTGCCCAAGCTTCGGACGTGGGCTCGATGCTGCGTTCTTTGACTCATGACATCACCATTTGTCCAAGCCGACCTATCGCTGCGTTTTCGCTCTGGTCAAGTCATTTTGGACCGTTTTGGACTCCATCGACCAACTATCTCCCAGTGAATCAGCACCTTAGCGAGCTGTAGACGTGGGTTCGATTCCCATCGCCCGCTCCAGTTGCACCTGAAAGCAAACAGCTTATCAAAAATCAAGTGGAGTCAGACTTTCGAGCACGTCGATATGAAGCGCACGGCAGCGAGCTTCTCGAAACTCAACCCTTACGCCCTACCCATTGTTGAATTGCGGATGCTATGGTCTGAGTGCTTTGCATGATAGCCCTTGTCATCGCAGAGGTACGTTGATACAATTGTTATAACATGAGTTTGCGAGGAGGTGAGCGGCATGCTGGAACTCAAAGTTCGTAAGATCGGGAACTCACTCGGCGTAGTCCTTCCAAAGGAAGCTGTCAGCCGGCTGCACGCGGACGAGGGCGATCGCCTTTTTCTGATCGAGGGGCCGAATGGTGTCTATCAACTAACACCCTACGATCCTGCCTTCGAGAGAAAAATGAAGAAGGCCGGGAACATCATTGACCGCTACCGCAACACCCTCCATTCGCTCGCCAAGTGAGAGAACCCGTCTGGATTGACGAGCGTGATGCTCTCGCGCTCCATGATCGGCTTCTGGCTCTCGATGGGGGCGCTGCCGGCGTCCGGAGCGTGAGTCTCCTTCAGTCCGCTCTTGCTCGTCCTAAGCAACTCCATGCGTACGGTGAGGCTCCTGACACTATAGAAATGGCGGCCGCCTATGTGGTGGGAATAGTCCGCAACCATCCTTTTATCGACGGGAACAAACGAACTGCTTTTGTTGTGGGTGTACTCTTCCTCGAACTAAATGGCCATCGTTTTACAGCTAGTGAAGAAGATGCCACGCAAGCCGTTCTGGGCCTTGCCGCCGGAACTATTGACGAAGCCTCGTTCACCCGTTGGCTCCGCGCTAACGTAAGTCGCTCGCCGCGCTGAGCAAATTAGGTCCTCGCTTTACTGGCGGCATGGCGTTGCCAAACATCCCGGGCAGTGGACTTGACTCCATTTGACTCCAATTGAACTGAGAAGCGGGTGGTAACGCCTTTGTTTGGTTCATTCGGATTTGTTCGATTTCCATCGCCCGCTCCAGTCACCTAGGGTCCGGCCCGGAGACATGGGTCTCGCCGGAGTCAGCGGCGACCTGCTGGACGATAGCGGGGTCATCCCGCACAAAGGGCGCGGCCAGATCTTGGCCACTGCGGAACAAAGCCTGACGTGGAAAACACAAGAAGGCAGCCTGGTGCGCTGGCTGGCGGAAAGTTCCGCGGATGCTCCACAAACGGGCGATGCGTCCTGGGTGCTGTTTCGCTCGACGGCGAGCGATGGTCGCGGCCTTCTCAGCTACGTCACATACGTCCAGTTGCTGGGCACGTCAGGCGGCGCGCCTCCGATCGAGGCGGCCCCGGCGGGTCGCCGAGTGCAATGGCGTTACTCTGGCAGATACGCGTTTTACGTCGCGGATGGCAGCACGCTGAGCACGAGCAAAACAGCGCCCTAAGCGCTCAGCAAGCGCGGCAGTCGCCTAATTACCGATAGTGTCAGCGCCGACTCGGCCAGCCGGGTGCGATTAAAAACCTCCGCGATGCTGCTTTACATGGTGCCAACAGCGAGATTTGACATTGCCACTGTGGTAATGGAAGATATCGTCGTCCCCATTTGGCGCAAAGAGTGAACCTGGCGGGTGGCCCAACTGGTTCTCTCGTTCTCGAGCGAGCGCGAAGCGTCTATCTTAAAGAGCAAGCAGGCGGTCTTTACCAAATTTATAGCCATTTAGAGCCGACCATGGAAGCGGTTGCCCAGCCAAAATCGAGTGCCATCCCGCGTCAATCTCTCGCAGCTGCTGTTGTTGAACGCCTCCGCGAAAAAATCCTGAGCGGTGAACTGGCGGAAGGCGAGCAGCTTCGACAGGAGGCTATCGCTGAGGAATTCGAGATCAGCCGAATCCCCGTCCGCGAAGCCCTCAGCCACTTGGCCGGAGAGGGCTTGGTCAAAATCGTTGGGAATCGAGGCGCAGTTGTTGCGGCGCTTTCACCAGACGAGATCATGCAATTGTTCGAGACTCGCGCGGTGTTGGAAAAATATATGTTGCGGGAAGCGATCCCGAATATTACCGATGACGATCTGCGCCGGGCGGAGGAGATTCTAGCGCATTATGAGCAATCTCTGGAGCACGACTCGGAGGTTAAGTCTTGGGGACGGTGGAACTGGAGTTTTCATTCGGCACTGTACGCTCCCGCCAACCGGGCTGTGATGATGTCCTTTTTGAAGAGCTTGAATATGCAGTGCGACCGGTATACCCGGCTCCATCTGGTCGTTACGCGGGACCTCCACCTGGCAGGTAAGGCTCACCGGGAACTTCTCGATCTCTGCCGGACGCGGGATCCGGAGGCGGCTGCGGACGCGGTTTGGAGGCACATCATGGATGCTGGCGAATACCTGAGAGAATTGATTCAGGGCCGTCGGCAGCACCGGTCGGCGCAACCTTAATCTCATTGATAGTAAGCCACTTCGGCAGGCAATTGGCCCTGATTGGTCATCAACAGCGAGCCAACTCGGGACTATAGAATGGCCCCGGTTTTACGGCTTCTAGGAATCCAACCCTGAAAAGCCAATGCAATCCATCTAGATTCTGGGGTTGACAGACCCAAGTCCCTGTATACAATATGCACGTTTTCGCTTCTGATTGCTTCCTCGTTGCATTATCCCTCGTGGTGGGGGAATGGGACTTCTCGGGTGGCCATTCTAAATGTGGGGTGCCTCATGTCTGATCTCGCTGCTTCCCGTTTTGGTTCGGGACTACGTTCGATGGTATTTGGCTGCGTTTTCGCGTTGATTTGTGCGCTCGTCGGACCTTCCACACTGCCCGGACAGGTTTCAACTACTGGAAAGATTACAGGCACCGTAACGGACAGTTCGGGCGGGGCGGTGCCGAGCGCAGCGGTTTCGGTTAAGAGTACGGCGCTTCTAGTTCCGCGCGGCACACGGACGGAAGCAGACGGTGGCTACTTGTTTGACCTGCTTCCGCCAGGCAGTTATGAGCTGACCGTTACGGCGCCTGGATTCAGTACGTACAGTCAGACCGGAATCGTGCTCTCGGCAGGGTTTACTGCAACGATCAATTCCAAGCTGCAGGTCGGCGAAGTCACACAAGTCGTGAAGGTGGAAGGCGAACCGGTAGTCGACTTACAAAGCAATCAAACATCTACCACATTTGACCAGAATCTGTTGCAAGACATTCCGAGCGGGCGCGACCCTTGGTCTACCTTAGCGCAGATGCCGGGCGCAACGGTGGGCACGTTTGATGTTGCGGGTGACAATAGTTACCAGCAGTCTACCATGCAAGTGCATGGCAGCACACCGGCAGAGCAGATCTACAGCTTTAACGGTTTGGACCTGAACTGGCCTGGCGCGAATGGAGGTTACACGCAGTTCTATACTAATCATGACTCCTTCGACGAGTTTCAGGTCGTCGCGGACAACGCACCCGCTTCTGTACCCATTGGTGGCGTGTACATGAACATGGTGACCAAGTCTGGGTCAAACGAATGGCATGGCCAAGCTGGAGCGTATTATTTGACTTCCAAGTTCCAGGCGGGAGTCAAAGCCCCGACCTACAATGGAAGCCCCGTGGTCTCCGGCTCGCCGTTTGACATGACTCGAGACACCACCGCCAGTCTCGGTGGCCCGCTCATACGGGACAAGTGGTGGCTTTTCGGCTCCTATCGCCGCTACGACTTGAACCAGAGAATTCTCGCGGTCACGAACCAATCGGGCACGCCTGTGAATGACATCAATCACCAGACAAACACCGACCTGCGAAGCGACCTTCAAGTCAATTCAAAAAACAAATTCAGCTTCATCTGGCTCTACAATGAACAGAATCGATTCTTCCGCCGTGATACCGCTTATAACTATGTTACTGCGGCGGCGAGCTGGAAACAGATTGAACCCGCCTACATCCTGGAGGGGTTGTGGACCACTCAGATTACCAACAATTTCCTGCTGGATTTTCGCGTCGGCTATAACAAGATCGTATTTCCGCTTGCTTATCAGCCGGGCGTAACGTCAACAGATATCAACGTGCAAGACGTTGGGACCCGAACGGAAACGGTTGCAGCCCCGTATGAATTTGCCAATCCAGCTTGGGTATTGAAATGGTCGGCCGGCGGCTCGTGGTACAAGGGCAACTTCCACGGGACGCATAACTTCAAGTTCGGCTTCGAGATGGGCAAGGCGTTCAACTCGTATGTCTACCATGTCAACGGGGGAATCAACATCCTTTTGGACAATGGAGCACCGTTCCAAGTAATTGCCTACAATACTCCAGCGACACAGAAGAATTACTTCAAGGATGCGAGCTTCTACCTGCAAGACACTTGGACGTTGACGCGCCGCCTAACGTTGAATCTCGGAGTACGCTACGACCACTTCAATACCTACTATCCTAAGCAGACCACGGATCCTAACGCAACGTTTCCCCAGTTGTTCCCGGCAACCACTTATCCGGCATCTGGCAACCTCGTGAATTGGAATACCGCCTCAGCGCGTCTTGGCGCGGCCTACGATCTGACGGGAAAGGGCGACTCCGTGGTGAGGCTTAGCTACGGTCGCTTCTATATTATGCAGGGGACAGGCTTGGCCGAAACGTCGAATCCAGTCGGATTTGCCGGCCAGGGCTATACCTGGATCGATAGCAACAAAGATGGGATCCCCCAGCAGAGCGAATGGATGGTCCCAAGCCAGCAGGTGTTCGCGTTTGGCGGCTCGAGTACGCACATTAACGCGAATATGAGCCGGCCCTATTCGGAGCAAATCAGCGCAGCCTACGAAAAACGGCTCTGGCGCGATCTGCGTGTCGGAGTTACTTACTACTATCGGACCAAGAAACACCTGATCGGAATCGAGAATTCTGCGGTGTCTCCTTCGGACTACACTCCGATCACGATGCTGCCCGACCAGAACAACGTCATGCAACCGATCAAAAACGGACTCACGAGCCAGCCTCTTACCCTTCACAACCTTAACCCGGCCAAACAAACCAATTTCAATTTTGTCGTCACCAATATCCCCAAGCTGGGCGACAACGCCTATCATGGCGTTGAATTCACCGCGGTAAAGCGTTTATCCAACAAATGGCAATTGCTTGCCGGGTTCACCGTCCAGCGCCAAAAAGGCGTTTACGGACGAGGCTTCTCTGATCAAGCAACCAGTGACAACTTCACCGATCCGAATAACGACATCAATCGCAACAACAACTATTTGAATTCCGACGCCACGTATATTTTCAAAGTGGACAGCAGCTATGAATTGCCCTGGAAGATTGGCACAAGCGTGAACTTCCAACACTACACGGGCTTACCGATACAACCCGTTGAGATATTCGGGACAAATGGGGGCCTAACGCAGGGCACTGAAACTGTCATCCTTCAACCGGCAGGAATCCAGCGGCTTCCTAGTGTAAACATGCTGAATTGGCGGATTTCTCGCGAATTTGTCTTGAATGACCGGTGGCACGTGATACCGGTGGTTGACTTTTTCAACCTGACCAATGCTCAGACCACTGTGGGAGAGAACAACTTCCTTGACCCCAATCCCGCAAACAACACTTATCTGAAGCCCTTTCTCACGATCGACCCATTCGTGACGCGGTTCGGCTTGAGATTTACGTTTTAAATTCGCTGGCATCGCTTGAGGCCAGTATTTTCCCGTCCGGCGGGCTGGGCCGATGATCGAGCTCACCCGCCGGTTTCATGTTTGGAATTCAACTTTGGATTGTGGACTGTGAGGGCGCTATGAGGAGATGGAAAAAGGCGGTCGGAGTCCTGATCCCTGCGGCTTTGATTTTTGTGGCTTCCGCCGCGGCACAGGGCGGTGCGAAATCCGCGAAGCTCACGATCGAGCAATTGATCGATATCAGGCATCCGACCGACCCGTTGTGGTCGCCCGATGGCAAGCATCTCATCTTTACCTGGGATCGCGCCGGCGTTTCCAATCTCTATGTCTCCAACGCCGATGGCCAAGGCCAACCGATCGCGCTGACTTCCTTCCCGGAGGGGCAAGTTGGCGAAGCGTTCTGGAGCCATGATTCCCAGACTGTCTACTTTCCGCACAACGGGGATCTTTGGCAGGCTGCCATCGGAGGAAGCGCACCGAAGCCGGCATGGACGACGCCGGCGAACGAATCCGAAATCGTTCCCTCTCCCGACGGTACCCGCGTCGCTCTCGTGCGTCGCAGTACCGAAGTTGCGGAAGGTGAAATCCACAAGAGCGATCTCGTGGTGCGCTCGCTGGCCGACGGAAGCGAGTCCGTAGTGGCGCAAGACAACGTAAGCATTACGCGCCCGATTTGGTCTCCGGACGGCGCCAGCCTTGCCTACACTGCCGGTTTCAAGACTATCAATCACGATGAAACTCCCGGCTATTCTGGCCGGAAGATTATTTACCGGATCTGGGAGTACGTTCCGGGGCAGATTTACTCTGTGAAAACCGCCGGAGGCCAGCCGGTGGCGGTCGGCACGCCCGGAGAGTACGGCGGCCTGGCCTGGATAGACGCAAGGCGTCTCGTTTTCGACGGGGAATCGAAAGACTTCAAGAAATATTCGATCTATGTTGCGGACACCGCCGACGGGAAACCCCACTCCATCCATGACATCACCGAAGAACAATTCTGGAGTATTCCAGACTGGGGCGAAGCCGGAGCCCAGCCCTGGCCATCGCCGGACGGCAAGTGGATCGCATTCCTGAGCGATGAGGACGGCTGGGACCATTTATACGTCATGCCGTCAGCCGGCGGTAAAGCGGTCCAAATCACGAAGGGGCACTTTGAAGCGTGGCGCCCGGCGTGGTCGCACGACAGCACGCGGATTGCCTTCGACGCCAACGAGGTAGACCGGCCGGGCGACCGCCACATTGGAATCGCCAACATCGGTGGCGATCCGTCGCACGCGACGGTCGCGTATGTCACCGCTGGAAACGGCACCAACATCGAACCGCACTGGTCAGCGAATGACAAGAATCTCGTCTACCAGCACACGGATACACGCAATAGCGCGGACTTCTTCGCGATCGAAGCTAAAACAAACTCCAAGCCGGTTCGTCTTTCCGACTCCTTGCCTGCGGGCATCGACAAATCGCAATTCGTCGAGCCGCAGTTCGTGCATTTCCCGGGGGCGGATGGGAAGCCTGTGCCGGGATGGCTTTTTGTGCCGAAGAATTTGGATCGCAGCAAGAAAAACCCGGCGATCATCTGGATTCACGGTGACGGGGTGAATCAAAACTATGATGGCTGGCACGTCCAGCGGAACTATGCCGTCTACTATAGCTTTCACCAGTATTTGCTCCAGCAGGGGTATGTCGTTTTTGCTCCTGACTATAGAGGTAGCATCGGCTACGGGCGAGATTGGCGCAACGGCGTGTCCATGGACGTCGGCGGGAAGGATGCCAAGGACGCGTGGATGTCGGCTTATTATTTGAAGACGCTGCCCTACGTGGATCCAGACCGGATCGGTGTGTGGGGACTGAGCTACGGCGGATTCTTCACACTAATCGCGATGACCGACCAGCCAAAGTTGTTCCGCGCCGGAGTAGACGTGGCCGGAGTGGTCGATTACGTGATGTACTACTCCGATCCCTACCATGGCGATTGGACAGCGAGCCGTATCGGAACGCCGGAGCAAAATCCCCAGGTGTACGCCAAAGCTTCACCCATCTCGCGCATCGATCGTCTGGAGCGGCCTTTGCTGGTGCTGCACGGCACCTCCGACGTGAACGTGCCGTACCTGGAGTCTGTTTGGCTCATCGACGAAGCACTCAAGAGGGGAAAAGGTGAATTGCTTTCCTACATGATGTACCCTGGCGAATTCCACTATTTTACTCGCGCGCATATTCTGCTGGACGCCTGGCACCGCGTAGACGACTTCTTTGCGTTTCACTTGCAAGGCAAGATCAATCGAGCACCATGAGACTTGCGCGTACTTCGAGACAATAAGAAAACCGAGGAATGTAACATAGGCAACGCTTGGTTGGCCGAGAACCCCTAGTCCCGACCACCCTGAGTATTTGCTCTTTTGACTTCATGGCCCAAGTAAAAATCGTAATCAACAGGAGGTTCCCGTCGTGCTCAGCCGCAGCTGGAAGTTCCTTTTTGCCTGGATCTTTCATGGTGTGCTGGCGATGTCCGGCATGGTGGACGTTTGGGGCTGTTGGGGCCAAGCGAGAATCGTAAGCAATGGCAGATGCTAGGCTTCAGACTCCGCAGTCTGGTTCAGGAAAGGAGTGGGGGACTGCCTTACGCGAAAATCCACGATTGTCTCGTGTCAGCCCCCTATGTACTCTAGAGACTCAGACAGGTCCTAATTAGAAATGGAACACGGCTCCTGCCGAATAGCGGAAGCTGTTTTGATTGTTCGTAGAAGTTAATGGATTGGTATAACGGGTTAGTACCCAATCAATCTCGACTGGTCGGATGGAAAAGTGTTCGGAGGCTTTGATATCAAGTCCGCCACCGAGCGCCATTGTGAAGGGATGCTGGGTACCACTCGCGTTTTTGGCGGCCGCGGTGCATGTAGTGCCGTTGCAAATGGCCAGGATCTGGTTTCCGTAGGCGTTCGAGTTTGAGCCCCCAAAGAGCAATTCACCAAATGGAGTCACTCTGGAAACCGGAACTCTGATAACTGGACCGAAGAGATAGGTAAACATGTTGCCTTGAGTTGTAATCGGGGCGTTGATCACGATTGGATTCGGTGAGAGCTTTGGGATGCTGTAGGTCCCTGCGGGGATGGTGAAATTGGTGCTGCCATAGCCCATGAACTCACCCTTGATCCCCAAAAAGTGGGTGAAATTGTATTGCAGGCCGCCGCCGCCGCCGTTGAAGCTGCGGTTCTTGAGGTAGGACAGAGTGGGATTAAAACGCAGATAGGAGTACTCGCCGAATATCTCTACTTTCTGAAGGTCCTGCGCATAGACGGACGATCCAAATAGCAGAAGAATCCCTAACAGTATTGCTTTTCTAAAGTTCATTCCTTTTCTCCTCTTTCTCGGTTTTGTTCCCGATTCACAAAACAGCGAAACCACGTGTCCAAATACCCGGAAAAAAACGATGCGGCCCGAATCCTTGGCTGAAAAGGGCGACACAGCGCCCATGCTGTGCCTAGCAGCTACGGGAGGGAACTGTACAAATTGACAGTCTCTCTTGCTCGGTTGAAGACCAATGTCGGCCAGACTTGCCCTCAGCTAGTTGATCCAATGGGTGGTGAACGCGGTTACCGAAGAAGCAGAGTGCTGAGAAGTGAAGTAGGTCGTACCGTAGGTTGTGAGGGGAAGGGGATCCGGTCGACTTGGTGAAAGAACTGCTTGTCGAGGAGCCATTCTTCCGGCGTGAGGATGTCGAACTCCGGATCCCCCTGTGAGCTACGGTAGAGGCCAACATAGAGCCGCGCAGCCCCGCTGCGAACTGTCAAAAGTAACAGCCCTGCACGTAAAAATAGGAACAGCGTGGATCGATTAGAAAAAAACGATTGTCGAGAATCATGCGCCCCAGGGCGCCCATCAATTTGAACAAGAACATGACTCATGCTCCGAAGGCATTATAACTATTGGTAGAGTCAAGTGGCCAACGTCGAGTGGCAAGAAGGGCATGCAGCTACAAATCCCTGGACGCGGGTTCGATTCTCATCGCCCGCTCAGTCCGGCCCGGAGACATGACTTTCCCGGAGAAAATCCATGTCTTGGGTCCCCTTTGTTTCCGAAGAGCAGGAAGCGCCTCTACGAAGATTTCTCAGGGTGAATTGGGGCTTTGTGCCCAACTATTTTCTAGCTCTCGGGCACCAGCCCCAATTTCTTCAGGGCCAGGTGAATCTCTCACTCACATTGTCCTTGACGAGCGAACGCTACCTAAGAAAGTCAAGGAACAGGTCGCCCTCGTCGGCAGCGGCATCAATCACTCCAACCATTGCCTTGCGGCCCATCTGGAGATCCCTGGCAGTATGGGCAAGTGAAAAGTCCGTGTAGCGCCAGTTGGCCCTCGACGATAGCGGCGGGCCTTCACTCGGATTACCGGACATTGTTATGAAATCAAGTGGGCACTGCTGCCTCGCGGGGCCCTTCCTCTTGCCGGTACCGGTCGCAGTTTCACTCGCCTTTGTCCGCCAAACTGCTAAACATTCTGACAGCGATCCTCTCTTCTTACGTGACCTACTAATCTTCCGAGCCGAATTTCATCGAGGTCAAAATCGGTCGCGCGGCTGTGGGCGTTCAGCGCTATACAGAGGAAAAAGCTTCGATTTTTAACGGAGGTCGACTTGAATGCTGTGAACTCGGAAGGTCAGATGGTCAGGTGTTTGGCGGCATCCAAGTAATCGCCGCGATTTCAAATAGAAAGTGTAATTCATGGTGAATTCTTCAATGATTCAAAATCGAATCGTTACGGTCTTCGGGGCGTATGGACACACTGGACGCTTTGTCGTGTCAGAGTTATTCAAACGCGGATTTACCCCCATTCTTTCAGGTCGAGACGCTGCGAAGCTGAAA
>WNFP01001139.1_pt1 | contig 20779 bp, 18 predicted proteins | sample 5400201 | NCBI WGS metagenome assembly WNFP01 (sample SAMN13153355, study PRJNA577476) | soil metagenome | isolation source: 115 cm saprolite under Madrone tree | place: USA:California | collected 2016-06-14
ACGGAGCCCAGCGCCCAACGCTCTGCGCCTATCACGCCGAACGTCTCCGCGCAGCCGCTCCCATCGTGGATCCCGAGGTCCTCGCCGCCGAGCTTCTCGACGACATCAACAGTTTCACCATCGCCGATGAGGTCAATCTCTTCCTCGGCAATCTCGTCAGGCAACTCGCTCGCAAGCGCATCGCCCGCCGTGACGCTATCGCTCTCGCCTACATCTCGCAGCTCATCCTCACCAGCCAAACCGCCATGGCCAGACAACGAGCAGACGAACCGAAGGCCGCCAACGAAGCGGAGTTCGTTCGCCTCATCGCTGGCCTTCGCCAAAAGAGTAGCGAACTTGCCTCGCTCGGCAATCAACAACCTCGCGGCGCCGCGCCGGAGCCCGTCACCAATGATCCGCAGCGTGCAGCGTAGAACGAATGCCAGGCGCGGCGTTGCGCCGTCCAATTGGGTAGAGTAAAGTGACCTTGGACCATGAACTACGGCACGCTTCCCTCACGCTTCTTGAATGCCATCGATAATCTTCCGAACCCCCGCGCGCAGATGGTCCGTCGGGACGGTCGTTGGGAGGCCATCCCTTCCCAGGAATTTCTCCGTCGCGTCGCTGGCCTGTCTACCGCCCTTGTTGAACTCGGCGTAAAGCCCGGCGACCGCGTAGGTCTCTTTTCCGCCAACCGCCCCGAATGGCATACCGCGGACTTCGCCACCACCGGCGCCGGCGCTATCACCGTGCCGGTGTACTTCAACGAATCGCCCGACCGCATGACCTACATCTTGAATCACTGCGGCGCCAAGGTTGTCTTCGTCGTTGGCGTGCCCCAGTTGCAGAAGCTTCTCGCCGTCCGTGCCAATCTTCCTGAGCTCGAACAAATTGTTGTCGCCGACGGCGGTTCCGACGTTCCCAGCGAATGTCTCCGCTACGAAACCCTTATCGCCGGCGCAAGCGCGGCGGACGTCTCTTCTTACCGTATGCGCGCTTCGCAAGTTCTTCCGGGCCAACTTGCTTCTCTCATCTACACCTCCGGCACAACTGGCGAGCCCAAGGGCGTCATGCTCACGCACACGAATTTCTGCTCCAACGTCACCGACGTCGGCCAGGACTTCCAGCTCAATCCGGCCGAAGACGTCGCGATCTCTTTCCTTCCACTCGCTCACGTATACGGCCGCACCATGGATTACATCTACGTCTTTCAAGGTGCCGCGCTGGCCTACGTCGAGTCTGTCGATGCCGTCGCCCAGGCTCTTCTCGAAGTCCACCCAACGATTACCGCCGCGGTACCCCGGTTTTTTGAAAAAATCTACGCCCGCCTTGTTGAGCAAGGCTCGAAAAACACCGGCGTGAAGAGAATGCTTTTTGATTGGGCCATGAGAGTGGCCGAGATGTCCGCGCAGTGGCGCGCCAGCCAGAGCCATCCGAATCTCGCCGTTACGCTCCAGCAGAAGCTCGCCGACGCCCTGGTCTATCGGAAAATCCGCCTCGGGATGGGTGGCCGTCTCCGCCTCATCAGTTCCGGCGGCGCTCCACTTTCCAAGGAGCTCGCGGAGTTTTTCTGGGCTGTCGGAATTCCCATCTATCAGGGCTACGGTCTGACGGAAACTTCTCCTATTGTTTCGAGCAACTACCCCCATAACCGCATGGGCAGTTCCGGCAAACCGATTCCCAACGTCCAAGTCCGCACCGCCGAGGATGGAGAAATCCTCGTCAAGGGCCCTTGCATCATGCAGGGCTACTACAAAAACCCCGAAGCCACTCGTGAAGTCCTCAGCGAGGAGGGCTGGTTCCGCACCGGCGACATTGGCCACGTGGACAAAGACAACTATCTCTTCATCACCGACCGCAAGAAAGACTTGATCAAGACCGCGGCGGGAAAATTTGTCGCGCCGCAACCCATCGAAAACGCGCTCAAGACCAGCCCCTACGTCCTGAACGCCATGGTGGTCGGCGACAAACGCAAATTCATCGTCGCACTTATCGTCCCCAATCCCACCACCGTTGCCGCCAAGGCCGCCGACCAGGGAATCAAGTTCGCTTCCAACACCAAGCTGGCCGCCCACCCCTGGGTGCACGCTTTGATCGATTCCGAGGTCAAGCGCCTCACCGTCCATCTCGCGCAGTACGAAACCATCAAGCGCTTTGCTCTTCTCCCTGAAGATTTCACTTTCGACAACGGCAGCCTCACGTTCACCCTCAAGCTCAAGCGCCGCGTCGTCGAACAGCAGTATGCCGCCGTCATCGAATCGCTCTACGCCGGCGTCGCCGAGCCCCGCCCCATTCTTCAGCACTAGTTCATGGTATCAGCGTCGAATTTCTTCCTGTGACCTCTGTGTTAAATCGTTTTTCCCGATTCGTCCCCGCGCCCGCTGCTGGCTGTTCTTTCGTACAGGTACACGAGGCGAAACAATTCCAGCTCCCCCCGTGTCCTCGGACATCTTCTCTTCGTACACTGGAATCGAACCAAACACCGCGCGCCTCAATTCCCAGTCCCAGCTATCGGCGGTCATTTGATAGCTGCATGAAACATCCGGCACATCGTGCGAGAAGCGAACCAAAAATCGGAGGGGAACGGTGATCTTCGGCGAAAACTTAAACAAGAAAAATCTCGATTCCAGCGGGAGCTGGCTATTTCGCGCAGCACTCTTAGGCGCGCTTTTTATTGTGGCTCTTTGTCCCGCGTCCTTCGGACAATCCCCGAACCCCGCCGCAAGCGGGCCGGCGAAAAATAACTCCGGAGGCTTCACTCCTGGAATGACGCTGGGAGCCAAGTTTGAAGGAAGCGACAGCAGCGATGGGTTTGTCTACGGTCTCGGGTCCGCTGTCGGCTACAACTTTTCCCGCCATTTTGGCGTGGATGCGGGCGTGCCGTTTTATTTTGTGAGCACACCAACTTCCATCAAGAGAAACAATCCCGGCGCAGTCTCCGGCATTGGCGTGGGTTCTCTCTTCACGGACTTCCGGTTGAATTACCCTAACCCGTCTCTGAACTTCAGTTCGGGCCTGCATCTTACCGCTCCCACGGGCGACACGAAGAAGGGCCTCAGCACCGGTCATGCAACTTGGAATGCGGCGAACCATTTCGACCACGCCTTCGGAGATTTCTCTCCGTTCATCGACGCTGGAGTGGGTAACAGCGTCATGGACACAAAATTTTTTCATCGCCCTTTCATCACCTTTGGCTATAACGCTCAATTTAACGGCGGCGTTGAGTACGATCCTGGCAAGTTCAGTTTCTCAGCCTCCGCCTACGACGTCGCACCCTGGGGGAATCAGACGGTGATCAGCCGCGTTTTCCGCTGCGGTTCTGCGGCGAAGTGTTCAGCTGGTGGCAAGACGACAAACCGCAAGAACTTCACCAGCGCCAGTGTTTCCACCGGTGGCGCGGATCTCGTGCGTGACAACGGCTTCAACGCCGGTATCGATTACAAGCCGGTCGGCTACCTGGATCTCGAATTCGACTTTAGCCGCAGCGTCCCATTGCAACTCAACAGCTACTCTTTCGGCATCGGCGTGGATTTAAGCTGGCTTCTGCGTCCGCACGCCCACTGATCGCACCACCGGTTGGCTAAATTAAAGGAGAGTCTTGCGCGGGCTGGTATCCGTCGGGTCACCAGCCCTGCTCCTCTTGCTCGAACAGCCAACGATTTGTCCGCGAGCCTCGGAAGGTCTAAAATCCTGGGGAGGTTTCCCATGCCGGACAATTTAGTCATTGCAGGCCGCGCTTTCAAATCCCGCCTTATCGTCGGAACAGGGAAGTACCGCAGCTTTCAGGAAATGGCGCGGGCGCACGCCGCCTCCGGCGCGGACATGGTAACCGTCGCCGTCCGCCGCGTGAACCTCACCGACAAATCGAAGGAATCACTTCTGGATTACATCGACCGCGAAAAAATTTTCATCTTGCCGAATACCGCTGCCTGCTACACCGCTGACGAAGCCATTCGCACCGCGCGCCTCGGCCGCGAAGTCGGCCTTTCGAATTGGGTCAAGCTCGAAGTCATCGGCGACCAGCAAACACTTTTCCCGGACACCGAGCAGCTCATCGAAGCCACGCGTGTTCTCGTCAAGGAAGGCTTCGTCGTTCTCCCTTACACCAACGACGACCTCATCGCCGCCCGCAAGCTGATCGACGCCGGCGCCTCCGCCGTCATGCCGCTCGCCGCGCCCATCGGCTCCGGCCTCGGCGTGCAGAATCCCGCCAACCTCCGCATCCTCCGCGAACGCATCACTGAAGTTCCCATGATCGTCGATGCCGGCGTGGGCACGGCTTCCGACGCCGCTGTTACCATGGAGCTTGGCGCCGATGGCGTCCTCATGAACACCGCCATTGCCGAAGCCCAGGACGCCGTCCTCATGGCCGAAGCCATGCGCGATGCCGTCATCGCCGGCCGCAAATCCTACCTCGCCGGCCGCATGCCCAAGCGCCTCTACGCTTCCGCCTCCAGCCCACTGAGTGGTGTGGTTCGCTGAGGATTTTTCGCTGGAAATCTTTTACGCTTGGGCAGCTTTGCGGGCCTGCGCGTCGTCGTAGCTCTCGCCATAAATCGACGGCACTTTTGCGCCCATGCATCGCAGGTAGGAAGAGAGCTGGCCGCGATGATGAATCGTGTGGTGCAGTCCCATCAACACGAAGGTCACCGCGGGCCGCTGCATCATTCCGCGAAAATCCACGATCTTGATCAACTGCTCGCCGGAAATTTTCGTCAGCGCTTCGTAATTTTTGGCGAAGCGCTGCTCATACCAGGACGCAATTTCAGCGGGTGTCTTGACGTTTTCCGGAATCATCGCGGGGCTCGTGTCGAATACGCCGTTGATCACGGTCTCGACAAACCGGTTATCCGCAGCCGCGATGTGCCGCACCAGCTCGATCGCGCTTCTTGCAGCGGGCTCCGGGCGGTACTCACCTTTGTCCGCGGGAACCGCTTCGAGAATTTTCTTCGTCGTGCGGCTCTCATTCTTCAAGGGTCCCATGTACACATTCTGCAGCAGGAAGACTGCTTGATCCGCCTTCATCGTTTCCGCCATCACTCTCCTCCTGAATGCATTTCGCGTTGTCTCTGCACAGAGGGCAAGCGCTGAGCTCACCCCGGGCGACAGTGCCAAGTATTGCATGACGGAGGAATCCGTTTCATGGAATTCGGCGACTGGACTAGACCGCTCGAAAGAGGAAGTGCCACGTGACATCGACGGCGGCGTGGACCAGAGCGGAGGCGAAGATCGAGCCGGTTTTGCGCCACGTCCAGCCGTAGAAAAAGCCGGCGATGGAGGCCAGGACCACGTAGCGCCAGTTGGGAAAACCCATGTTGGTGATGTGCGAAAAGCCAAAGAGAATGGAAGCGGTCCACCAGCCGGCAAGATCGCTCTTGGATGCTTGCGCAAGCATGTTTTGCAGCAAGCCGCGAAAGAGAAATTCTTCGGGCCAGGCCGTGAAAAAGAGAATGCCGAGCGAAAGAAACGGGAGGGACTTCCACTGCGACCAGTGCGGCGCAAATTCGATGAAGTGCATGCCCTGGCCTAGCGGAATGGCGATGCAGCCGAAGACGAAGAAACTCGCCAGGATGAAGAAGCTCCAATGGTGGCCCCAACCAATCGAATAGCCGATCCCGTTCACATGACGGAGCAGGACAAAGGCTGCCAGCGCGACGTTTACGCAGAGCAACACCGTGAACACGTAGGCGAGGCGGCCCCCAGGGTACGGCCAAAGCCAGTGGGAAGGCGAAAACTTGACGGCCACCCAGACTCCAGCAAGGATGAAAAAATCTTCCCACGCTCCCGGCGGTTTTTGCCTTGCGGAGGCGGCGAGGGCAAGCGGAATGAAAACAAGGCTAGCGACAGCAGCAGCACGTGTGAACGCAAAAGTATTTGTCCCCAGGGCGTAAATCAGGTACACAAGGAACACGGCGGCGCCGAGAAAGAAGCCACCGCCAGGGCCGAAGCGCGAGGCGAGGCTACTCTCCACGCCGCGCGCGGCAAAAAACAGCATCACCAAAAAGAAAAACGCGAAAGCCGTGAGTGTGGCAGCGAACGCACGGCCACCGTAGCCCAGCCACGCGGAGAATAGCGCTCCGGTCAGAGTCAGCACGGCCCAGAGACCGAGCATCGGGAGCGGGCCGAGTTGGCGAGTGGCGGGCAAGCGAGAATTGTATCGCAGGGAGAAAGCAGACCAAATTCAACCACGGGCGGCGGCAGCCGGCGTTTCTGAGAAATTGCCGGTCGTTCGAATGAGGCGCTACTCGTAGCGCAAGGTTTGTATGGGATCCACCTGGGTCGCCCGCCGTGCAGGTACGTAGCAGGCCGCCAGCGCCACCCCAAACAGCACAACCGTGACACCTGCGAACGTCGGAAGGTCTGTCGCCGTCACGCCAAAGAGCAGGCTCGCCATCAATCGCGTGAGTGCGAAGGCGGTCGCAAGCCCGGCAACAATTCCAATCGCCACCATTCCAGCACCCTGCTTCATGACCAGTCCAAGGACGTCCCCGCCTTGCGCGCCAAGCACCATGCGCAGACCGAATTCCTTCGTTCGCCGCGCCACCGAATACGACACCACTCCATAAATTCCCACGGTCGCTATCGCCAGCGCAACACCGGAGAAGAGAGACAGCAACAGCGTCAGGAACCGTGGCCGCGCCTGCGCGCGAGAAAGCACATCCTCCATCAGCCGTACATCCGCCAGTGGCAACGACGGATCGATTTCATTCAACTGCTCGCGCACTACGCTCGCCAGCGAGCGTGGGTCGCCCGCTGGCGTCCGCATGACTACGTACATGTCCGAACTGCCTGCACCCGCGGGCTGCCGGTAGGGCAGATACAATTCGGTTCCCGTCGGCCGATCGAGTCCAGCATTCTTCACATCGTCCACGATGCCGATGATCGTACACCAGTCTTTACTCCCGCCTGGGCGAATGCGCCTGCCGATCGGATTCAGGTGGGGCCAGAATGTCAGCGCCATCGTGTTGTTGATAATGACGGCACCGGGCGCGCCTTGTACGTCACGTCCGTCAAACAAGCGTCCATCCATCAGCCGAATGCCCATGGTCGCGAAATAGTCTTTGCTCACGGATTGATAGAAATCCACGTTCTGAATAGGACCGTCCTGCGTCTGCACAAATCCCTCGATGTCCGTGTCATTCATGTTCGGCGGGCGCATCGGGGCCAATCCGGAGACTAGCGCGGCGGATTGCACGCCCGGGAGATTCCTCAAGCGTTCATCGAGCCGGGTCCAGAAATCCGTAATCTTTGCATTGTCCGTGTACGTTCCACTCGGCAGCGAGACGCGCATAGTGATGACGTTTTCAGCGCGGAGGCCGGTATGGACCTCCTGTAGTTTCCAGAAAGCTCGCAGCATCAGCCCGCAGCCAATCAGCAGCACGAGAGCCATCGCCAGTTCGCCGGCCACCAGGATGCGCCGGAAAATCTGTGCGCCAGCGGCGGCCGTCGTGCTCCCCGCAGTGTCTTTCAATGATTCGGAGATCCCGCTCACCAGCAGTGGCGCGAGCGGCGCTAGTCCAAAGAGCACTCCCGTGATCAAGCTTGTCCCCAGCGTGAAGAGGAGCACGCGCCAGTCCATCGAGATTTCATCGGCGCGGGGAATGCCGCCTGCGTTGGTGAGCTGAACCAGCCGAACGCCTGCAAAGGAAAGCGCCACGCCCAAAACGGCGCCGCAGAAGGCAAGCAGAATCCCTTCGGTGGCAAATTGTCGCGCGAGCCGCACCAGGCCGGCGCCCAGAGCGCCGCGGATCGCAATTTCCCGCCGACGTGCCTCGGCACGCGCCAGGAGAAGGTTTGCTACGTTTACGCTGGCGATCAAGAGCACGAAGACTACGGCGCCGAGCAGCATCAAGAGTGCGGGCCGGACGCTCGAAACCACTTCAGCCTGAAGAGGAAAGCTGACGATGGTGTGAGTCTTCGGGTGAAAGCTATGTATCTTTGGCACTCGTTTTTCGCCATAGCTCTGAACAAGAGACGCCAGTTCTCCTTGCGCTGCTCCGCCGGAAACGCCCGGCTTAAGCCGGCCCAGCAAGTAATAATTGTGGCCACCGCGGTTACCCGGATTCGCCGGATCCAGTCGTAAGGCGGTCCAGATCTGCGCCGCGTCTTGCTCGCCTGGCGGAAACTGGAAACCTTTCGGCATGACGCCGATGATGGTGCATTTCAGGCCATCGAGGTACGTCTCTCGGCCGACGATGTTGGGATCACCTGCAAAAACGCTTTGCCACGTGCCATAAGAAATATCGGCCACGACCTGCGCCCCGGGGACATCGTCGGTTTGCGTTATCAACCGCCCGGCAACCGGGGCCACCGCGAGTGTTTCCAGCAGTCCGCCGCTCAGGTATGCCGCGGTAACGCGCACCGGTTGCGTTTTCCCGGCAAGATTCGCACCCCCGGTAATCCACGCGTCCAATGACGCCCAGGAGTGCGTATCCCGGCGCAGATCCAGAAATTCCGGTCCGGAAGTCCAGAATCGGTGAAGACCGCCGTTGGGAAACGTCGGAAACTCGGTGTAAACGCGGATAAGCTGCTCGGGATGCGAGTACGGCAACGGCTGAAGGAGTACGGCGTTCACCACCGTGAATATCCCGGTCGTGGCTCCGATCCCGAGCATCAGGCACAGGACCGCCGCCGTGGTAAAACCCAGATTCTTGCGCATCATCCGGACCGCGAACTGGAAGTCTTGCCACAGCGTTTGCACTAGATACCTCCACCCAGCAATGATACGTTCGAAACCTGGTTGATGTTCCCGGTTACTGAAGATAGTAGACGTTCCAACGGTGCTTTAGTATCCCCCTTGCTGACGTACTCTGAGGGAAAGAACCGCGTTCGCATGGTCGCTGGACGCGACCGCGGGCTCGGGCGTCAACGGAGAAGGAATGATGTTTGAAATTGTCCATCGGCATATGTGAGATTCGAATCTCACCTTTCTACTTTGCGGATATCTTCCCACCGTCTATCATTCGCAATAACGAGACGTCACAGCAAAAATGAAACGACTTGCATACATCGACTGGATGCGCGGACTTGCGTGCGTGCTGATGTTTCAGACGCATTGCTACGATTCGTGGATGAGCCCGGAGGCGAAGAAGTCTTCTTCAGTGACTGGGTGGTCGAAGCTGGGCGGGACGCTGCCCGCGCCGCTGTTCATTTTTTTGGCGGGCGTGTCGTTTGCTTTGGTGACGGAAAAGTTGCGTGAGAAAGGAATCGAGCGCAACGCCATCGCGAGGCAAACGGTCTTGCGCGGCGCGGAAGTCTTTGGCATGGGATTGCTTTTTCGCGTGCAGGAATTTGCGCTGGGGTATCCGTGGTCGCCGTGGACGGATCTGCTGCGCGTCGACGTTCTAAATATTCTCGGGCTTTCTATGATGCTTATGGGCGTGTTGTGCTGGGCTACCGGAGATGGCGAAGTCGCGGCAGCGAGAATTCGCAATTTTGTGGCAGGAATTATTGCGGCGGTAATCGTGGCAATGGTTACCCCACCGCTTTGGACGACGCACCGGCCGAAGTTCTTGCCGTGGCCCATCGAGTCTTACATCAACGGCGTACACATCTTCGATCAGCCGCAGCCGTGGCTCTTTCCGCTGTTTCCCTGGTCGGCGTTCGCTTTCGTGGGTCTCGCGGTGGGATTCTTTCTGTTTTCGGACTTTGCCAAGCGCAAGGAAGCTCTGGCCTTCGCGGCGCTCGGCGGCGTGGGGATCCTTGCCTGTACGCTTTCCGTTTTTTTCGATTCCTCATCCCTCCATCTTTACGCGGTCTACGACTACTGGCACAGCAATCCAGATTTTTTCCTGATACGCTGCGGCATTCTTCTCATGATTCTATTTCTTGTCTACGCGTGGTGCCGCTGGGGCTTCGCGCAAAAGGGTTTTAGCCCCATCATCCAGCTCGGGAAGACTTCACTGCTGGTGTACTGGGTGCATATCGAATTTGTTTATGGAAGATTTTCCATCCTGCCAAAGGGGCAGTGCAGCGCGCTGAAGGCCACAGCGGGGCTGATTACGATTTTCCTGGCGATGCTGATGCTGTCTTTGTTGCGGACAAATTGGAAAAAGCGGGGGGTCAGGGCTTCGCGGTAGAGTCCTGCGGCAACTGCTGCGAACGAGGGATCTTGATGATGACCTCGCCAGGCCTGGCAAGGCCAAGCTCGTCGCGCGCGATCTTCTCGATTTTGTGGGGATCGGTCTTCAGTTCGCGCACTTCCTGCTCGAGCTGCAAATTCTCCTTGTTCAGCTGATCCAGATCGGCGTTCACCTTTTTGATTTCCTGCTGCGTGCGGCGCATGGCCAAATAACCGTGGGTGCCGAAAATGTCGTGCACCACGAGAATCAGCACCAGCAGGCCGAGGAGCGCGGGCCCGTAATGGCGCAGGAGCGTCTGTTTTTTTTCGTTAGCACGCATTTTGTTCAATTTTGAAGCACCCATTGTGATGCTTCGCGCGTCAATTTCGCGGAAGCGGCGGCGCTTTCGGCTTCGACGTACAAGCGAAGCAGCGGTTCCGTGCCGGAAAGGCGCAGCAGCATCCACGAACCGTCATCCAAAACAAATTTTGCGCCATCGGTGCGGTCAATGGATATGACTTTTCGGCCGGCGAGTGTCGAAGAGTCCACGGCCACGCGCTTGACGGCGTTTGCCTTTTGTTCGTCGGAGAGGTGAAGATTCTCGCGCACGGGCCAGAATTCGCGGCCGAGTTTTTTATACATCCCGCGAACTTGCTCGCCGATGGAGGCACCGCGCGCGGCGATCATTTCCGCAACCAGCAGGCAGGCGAGAATGCCGTCTTTTTCCGGGATGTGGCCGCGAATGGTGAGCCCGGCGCTTTCTTCACCGCCAAGGGCGATTTTGTCTTCGCGGATGAGCTGGCCGATGTATTTGAAGCCCACGGGCGTCTGATGGACCGTTTGGCCGTGCATCTTGGCCACCGCGTCAATCATTTGCGTCGTCGCGACGCTGCGCGCCGCGGGCATTTTCCATTTTCGGGTTTCGACGAGATAGTCGTACACCAACGCAAGAATCAGGTTGGGCTGGATCCATGTGCCATCGCGATCGACGATGCCGAAGCGGTCGGCGTCGCCATCGGTGGCCAGCCCCGCGGTTGCTTTCGAATCAACCACGGTCTTGCGCAGGGGGGCGAGATTCTCTTCGGAGACGTCGGGACCGGTCCCGTCGAAAAGGCAATCGCGTTCGGTGCGCATGCTTTGCATGGTGACGCCGTGATCGGTGAGCGTGCGGTCCAGGTAGCCGGCGCCGCAGCCGTGGAGCGCGTCGACCACCAGAGACGGCTTGGCCTTGCGCAGCGGTTCGAACTGGACGAGCTCTTCGATGCGCTTCAAATAGTTTTCGCGCAGATTGACTTTTTCGCCGCGGGCAGACTTCGACGCACCGTGCGGAAGAGGCGGAACACCACCTTTCGCGGCGAGCCGCGCGGCGCGCGCTTCGATATCCTTAGTGACTTCGGGGAGCGCGGGACCCGCGTCGGCGGAGGAGAATTTCAGGCCGTGATATTGCGCGGGATTGTGGCTGGCCGTGAAATTGATGGCGCCGTCGAGTTTGCGGCGCATGATTTCGAATGCGACCGCGGGTGTGGGCGTGAAGGTTTCGCACAGCAGCGTTCGAATCCCGTGTTGCTGCAGGATGTCCACGGCGAGCTGGGAGAATTCTTCGGAGTAAAACCGCGTGTCATAGCCCACCAGGATCGTGGGGGCCTTCGCCTTGGATTTCAAGTGTTCGGCGATGGCCGTGACCGCCAGGCGCACATTGGCGAAGGTGAAATCGTCGGCGATGAGGCCGCGCCATCCCGAGGTTCCAAACTTAATGGGCGAGGTCGTCATGGAGCGGTATTCTAGACCGGAGACCGTGGAAAGTCGAAAGTTGAAAGTTAAAAGCTAAGAGTCGCGGGTCGAAACGCGCCGGTCTGGGAGAGCTGTGGTTCGGGGACGGGCGCATGGCATTGGCGGAGGGAGAATGTTAAAGAGGGATGGGCAAAGCAGAATCGTGATGGTCACATGTGGAACGATGACGGAGGCGCGGCGGATTGCGCGTCGCGCGGTTTCGAACAGTCTGGCGGCGTGCGTCAATATTGTTCAAAGTCCGGTGGAATCGGTTTACCCTTGGAAGGGAAAAGTTGAGAAGGCGAGGGAGTATCTGCTGCTGATGAAGACGACGGCGAAACGTCTCGCTGAATTGGAACGGGAAGTGGGACGGCTTCACAGCTATGATGTGCCGGAGTTCATCGCGTTCAAAGTTACTGAGGGTTCAGCCAGCTATCTTGCGTGGTTGAGCAGCAGCGTCGCGAAACCGCGCAAATGATCTATGCGTCGAGCAGTTCAGAATCGTATTTTGTGAATACTGCGCGCAACCTGGCAGGTGTGCGCTCCTTCATCCCGTGGATTTCCTGAATCAATCGATAGATGTTGGAGGTCATGACCAGTAAATACCGGGCCGGGGTTGGGCCTGGATTCCAATAGGTGTGAGGCGTACCGCGCGGCACGAACACCGCAGAACCTGCGTGGGCCTCGACTTGCTCGTTGCCAACCTGAACGCGCAAAGTACCTTCCAGCACGTACCACGCTTCGTCATCGTTGCGATGAAGATGCCTCGGGGCGATTAGACGCGGCGGGCCTGGAGGACCGCCTGGGTCGCGCCACTCGGCGATCACGAATGCATCGTTGACCGAACCGATCACGTGTCCAGAAAGCGGAGGAGCGATGTTCGGGGAACTCATGGGTGTGTCAGCTCAAAAAGAATCAAGCGCGGCTAAACGTAAAGGAGCGCCTGGTCGAGGTCGGCGATGATGTCTTCGACGTCTTCGATGCCGACGGAAAGGCGCACAAGGCCCTCGGTGATGCCCACGCGGTCCTGAACTTCCTTGGGCATGGAAGCGTGAGTCATCATCGCCGGAAGCGAAATTAGAGTTTCGACGCCACCGAGGCTTTCGGCCAGCGAGCAGAGCTTGACGTGATTGAGGAAGCGCCGCGCAGCTTCCAGCGAACCTACGTCGAAGGAGAGCATGGCGCCCGGTCCCTTCTGCTGGCGGCGAGCCACCTCGTGTTGTGGGTGAGACGGCAGGCCGGGGTAGAAGACCTTCTTCACTTTGGGATGCGCGTCGAGATGGCGCGCCACGGTGATGCCGTTGGCGTTGTGCTGGAGCATGCGAACCGCCAGCGTCTTGATGCCCCGCGAAATGAGGAAGCAATCCATGGGAGAGAGGCCGGTGCCGGCGGAGCGCTGTATGAAATAAATTTTTTCCGCATCCTCGGGACGAGTGAGCACCACTGCCCCGCCTGTGGAATCGCTGTGGCCGTTCAAATATTTGGTCATGGAATGAACCACGATGTGCGCGCCCAGTTCAATAGGGCGCTGCAAATAGGGACTCAAAAATGTGTTATCGACCACCACCGAGAGGTTGCGCTCGCTGCCCAGCTTGGAAATCGCCGCGATATCGGTAACGCTGAGCGTGGGGTTGGCCGGCGTTTCGAGGTACAACATTTTCGTATTTGGACGCAACGCCCTGCGCACGAAATCGGGTATGGAGGTGTCCACGAAGCTGAATTCCAGGCCGAAGTGCACGAGCAGTTGCGTGGACAGGCGAAATACGCCGCCGTACACCGCTTCGGAGAGGACCACGTGATCGCCCGGGCGCAAAAGCCGGAATACCGCGTCGATCCCCGCCATGCCCGAAGAGAAAACGTAGGCGCTGTGGCCGCCTTCCAGCTTGGCGACGGTGCGTTCCAGCGCTTTGCGGTTCGGGTGATTCGTTCGCGCGTAATCGTAGCCTTTGTTTTTGCCCAGCTCTTCGTTGATGTACGTGGAGGTCTGATAGATGGGCGCGACGATGGCCCCGGTGGCGGGATCCGGTTCCTGGCCCACGTGAATGGCGTTGGTGGCAAAACCCATTGTGCTCTCCTTGCGATTCCTGTTCTGATCTTGAAGCAGTCAGCTCGAGATCCCGCGCTGACCGTTCGGGGTGAATTTCAATCTTGAAGCGTCCCCATCTTGGCTGCCGGGGCAGTTTCTTGAGAACTTACAGTAGCCATATTGATGAGTCAAATAGCCACTGCTCGAGGTTTCCATTGCAGAGCAGCGCCGGGGCAGCACCTCGCGTGTAAGCGGCATCCAATCTAAATGCGGTGACATCTAAATGCGGTGACACTAAATGCGGTGAGACTTGACCCAGCCTGCCGTTCCGTGGACGATGGAGTTCAGCCATTTATGCAATTCTCGACAAAGTTTTTTGCATGCCTTTGCCTCGTTGCGTGCGTGTTGACATCTCAACAGGCGGCCGCCCAGAATTCACCGGCACCGGCGTCCAAACCGCAGACTCCGCCTCCCACGAGCGACGCACAGACGCGCATCACGATTGAAGTCACCGGCGGCGAGAAGGGCGTACCGGTAGAGAACGCCAGCGTGTACGTGAAATTCATCGAAGAGCACGCGATAAAGAAGGACAAGAAACTGGAAATGAATGTAAAGACCAGCCGCGATGGCATCGCGCACGTCCCGAACGCGCCCATGGGGAGAATATTGGTTCAAGTTGTCGCCGAAGGATGGAAGACGTATGGACGCTGGCTCGACCTCACCGATCCGAAGCAGACGATCAAGGTGCATCTCGAGAGGCCTCCCAAGTGGTACTGAAGGAAAATCCGCGATCGATCGTTGAGAATCAACAGTTTAGAAAAAACAAGAGAAAATAGTTGCCCTCGCGTCGTCGCTGGAAATCTTTCAACGAAATTTTTTCTGCCGTCGCAAAATTTTTGGCCGGGAAGCGACGGCCATGAAAAAGCTCTGTTGCACACAAATGGTGCAAAGAGGAGAAGAGTGTTGAAGGGTGGGAAGTTAGCGGTGCGCGGACGGGGGATTTCCACATACTTATCAACATTTGTGTTGAAAACTTAACGGAGCAGAAATATTTTTCCAGGACTTCGGCATGCGTCTTGCCCTGTGGCCCAAAACGGTAATTTTGACCGATGAGAAATTAGGATGATAGAGTACAAATCTGGTTGCGCTCGATGACGGAAACCTACGACGGACCATTTTCCCTGCTCCAAATGTTCTGGGGCAGCATCACTGCCCGGCCGCTGCGCAGTTTTCTAAGCGTGATTGCCATTGCCATCCAGGTGATTCTCGTTCTGATGATTGTAGGTCTCACCTCCGGCGTCATTTCCGAATGGGGAAAGCGCGTTGAGGGCGTCGGCGCGGATATCATCGTTCAGCCGCCAAACTCCTCGATTTTCTTCGCATTTGTAAGCGTTGGGATGCAGGAGTCGCTCGGTGAACAATTTGCATCGTTAAGCGGCGTGGACGAGGTGGCGCCAACGGTCATCCTCACGGAACCAAAGAACTTAGTGATGGTGTATGGGATCGATTTCAAAAGCTTCAACGCGCTGAGCAAGGGTTTTCTGTTCCGCAATGGACGGCCGTTCGAAGGGCCGGACGAGGCGATCGCTGACGACATCATTGCGCAAACGCGCCACTTGAAGGTGGGGAGCCAGATCACACTGTTAGATCATGCGTTTACAGTTTGTGGGATCGTCGCGCACGGGAAGGGCGCGCGATACTTCATTCCCATTCGAACGGCGCAGGAGATCGCGGGGGCGGAGAAGCGCGTTTCGATGTTTTACGTGAGAAGCAAAGGAGATACGGAAGCCGCGCGCGCGCAGATTCTCAAGTTGATGCCGGAGTACAGCGTCCGCTCCTTGGCGGAATACGTGACGCTGATGACTTCGTCGAACTTGCCGCAGTTGCGTCCCTTCACGCGCACGATGGTGGCCCTGGGAATTGTGGTGAGTTTCCTCGTGGTCCTTCTGAATATGCACACCATGGTGCTGGAGCGTACGCGCGAGGTCGGGATTCTCAAAGCATTGGGTTTCTCCAGACTCGACATCGTGCGCATGTTGTTGGGTGAGACGCTTATCCTTACGTTGATGGGAACAGGTCTGGGAATTGCGCTTACTTTTCTGACGCAGGCGATTTTGAAACAGACGAATCCAGGCTTGACACTGCTGATTTCCCCGACGTGGATTTTTTCGGCGACCGCACTCGCACTCGTGGGAGCCGCAATGGGAGCGGCGTACCCCGCACTCCGCGCCGCCAGCTACGACCCGGTTGTGGCTCTGGCCTACGAATAAACCCGTCCGTGCAGACCGCTTGCGGGCTTGTCTTTTTGGCTGCTTCTTCGAAAAACTTCGCTGACAAAGGATTGCTCTGCGCGCGGGAAATTGATAATTTCTAAGTTATCCCGGCCGCGCCCCGGCGAGTGACTCCGCCGTCCTGGCCAGGGGTTCACCTCTCAGCAATTTGGAATTGGTTGTACGGGAAAATGAAATTCCGGGCGGAGCTGGAGCGGGCCCCGCCCGTTATCTTTTTTGGTGAATTGAATTGAAGCTCATGGGAGAAAGATAGATGGCCCCTTCCCCGGACAAGCACTATCAAGCCCGGATCCTTGAACGGCGGGACCTTTCGCCCGATTTATGGATCGTTCGAGTCGACCCCGGGGGACCGTTCGAATTCCGCGCCGGGCAGTATGCGACCCTGGGAGTCGATCATAATGGAAAGCGGATCGAAAGAGCGTACTCCATCGTTTCATCTCCTTATGAAGAGTCGCTGGAGTTTTTCGTCGAGCTGGTCCCGCAGGGCGATCTGACTCCGGATCTCTTCAAGTTAAAGGAAAGCGATACGCTGCTGTGCAGAAAAATCGCCAAGGGACGATTCACGCTGGATTTGCGAAGCGGGAGGACGCACCACCTGCTGGTTTCCACGGTAACGGGGATCGCCCCGTTTGTCAGTTACGTTCGAACGCTGTATCGAGATTGGAAAAATGGCGCTAACCCCATGCCCGGGGACCACAAGCTGTACTGCCTGCAAGGAGCGAGCCGCTCGTGGGAGTTCGGGTACCGGGAAGAGCTGGAGCGGTACGCGCGGGAGGTGCCGTGGTTCAAATATGTGGCCACGGTGAGCCGGCCGTGGGAGGACCCGGATTGGAAGGGGGAGACGGGGCGGGTGGATGATCTCCTTCGGAAATATGCGGATGAGTGGGGATTGCGGCCGGAGGAGACGACAGGATACTTATGCGGTCATCCGGTGATGGTGGAAAATGGGCACGGCATCCTGCACAGAGCGGGTTGGAAGAAGGACGCAGTGTTTGAAGAGATTTATTTTCAGCAGGCAAAAGGCGCCCAGCCGGAACTGACGGATTCGCAGAATCGGGCTAAACCGCGGGAAGAATAAAAGAGTTCCTGCGCCTCAAGGTTTCTTCAGCAACCTGTGCGAGAGCCTCACGAGAGGAATTCTAGGCGCCAGGGGAGTGTTCCTCGAGCTGGCTGGTGACATCTTCGATGGCCGACAACGGACACAGAACGTGAACTTTCTGGTCCGGCGCGTCGACGTCAATCTGCAATTTTCCTCCGTGCGTGCGCACCCGAACATGCTGATCACGATCGTCAACTTCAACGAAGGCGACATCCGGATACTTTTTCAGTTCTTTGACGATGGCATGAAGCACGGGCAGAGCTTCGCGCGCCTGCTCGGAGGCATGGCGCATGTGCTTGGTGGGGACGAAATGCATGGCCATGGGAACGGCCGCGGCTGGAACCCAGAGGTGAATGTGGGAACCGCCGGCATGGTATTCGTCGACGTCGACGCGGATCACGCCTTCGCGCATGGTATAGGCGCCCGCGAGGACGATTGTTCCGCCAAGTCCGAGAGCTGCTTTCGCGAGTAGCATCATGTGTGCCTCCTGCCCGCTGCTACAAAACCCTGTCAGTCCGTGACGTTTTTGGAATCGAGCCAGACGCGGACGGTGTTTTCATGATCCTTCACCGAGACGAGCTCGGTATCGCCCTGCGCGGATAGGGCGTGAAGCGCGGCGACGAGATCCAACTCATCCTTGCCGGCGGAAAAGAGTGCATCGATAACCTTCATGGGAACCTTGACTTCGACCTCGGACTTCTTGGAATTCTGCTTGTCGAGGACGTGAACGATCAGGTGGTTGCTCTGTTTGGCGACGCGAACGTCGCAATCATTGCTCTGCACGGTGACAAACTCGCCGTCCTTGGTCGTGCGAATGGCCTCGACGAGGGCGCGGAGGTCGACGTCATTGACGTGGGCGTCGTCGATCTTGACCTTGCCGTCGTGGAGTCGGTTTTTGTTGATGGCGGGGAGAACCTTTTCGGCCAATTCGAGGGGGACGTTGACGCGGACGGTCTCACCTTTGGCGTCCGAGCTGATGACGCGGACGTGCAGCCAGCGGTCCTTGGATACGGATGTCGTTGATTGGTTGGAGCTTGCGGGGGCGGCGGCGGATTGCGCCAAGACGCCCAACGGCGAAAGGATGAGAGCAGCAGTGGCGATGAGAGCGGTCCTGGCGAAGAAACCCCTGTTAGGGTCGGACATGACTGGATGCCTCCTGGCCGGCGCAGGGCCGGTTCTTGGAGATAGGTACGAGAGGGGGGCAAGGAAAGTTTCCTGGAAAGATCGAAAGTTGAAGGTTGAAAGTTGGAAGTCCAAAGAAGGAAACAGAATTGACGCAGGGGTCGCGCAGGAGCGAAGAGTTCATGGGAAAGGGAAGCGGAAGGTACACCCCTCTTATGTTCTTGTAACGATATGATTCAATGGTGGTTAGCGGGAGGTAGTCTACGAAGGAATACGATTCCATAGAGTTGGGGACAGGCGGCAGGGAGCAGGCGTTAGGCCAGAGAAAGAATCGCGAGGCCGGCGAGGATGTTGAGTGAGTGCCACATCGAAAGATTCGATGAGTGTATACTATAGTATAATACATTATTACATATCATGACGACCGCTCGAGCACTCGGCGGGAATTTTGCACAAGCGTCCACAGATTTGCACAAAGCTGCGAACAGATTTTCATTGACGGCGCAAACGGGAAACATTATCTTGCGCGTCAGATTGAACCGGGAAGCTTAAGAACTTTACGGATCAATTTAGAGGGCGCAGCAAGCTTAACCGCGGTTGCGCCGCGAGATTGAATCGCGAAGCTCGAAGCCTGGCGGTTTCGTCTGGAAGGCGGGACGGCCTCACGGCGGTCACGCCACCAGGTTGATTCGGGAAGGTTTGAAACTTTAGGGTTCGGTTGAGAGGTTGCAGCCAGCTTAACGGCGGGTTGCACCGCGAGATCGAACGGTGAAGCGTGAAGCCTTGACGAATCGGTTTGGAGGGTGCAACAAGCTTAACCGCGGTTGCACTCCCAGAGGGAATCGAGAAGGTTAGAAACTTTACGGCTCAGTTAGAGGGCGCAACAGGCTAAACACCGGTTGCGCCCTCAATTTTTGACCTACCGCCCCATCAAACGGAATTATCTGCAAACAAGATATTTGCTTCCTCTTCCCCTTCGCCAACCTTTCCCCCGTCGTCCGCCATCATCCACTCCTGAATTCTCGCCATTCCCTTCTCTTGGTTGGCAAAGGGAGGCAGAAAAAGATGCCGCCCTGAAGGGACACCGCTGCGAAGGTAGAACGCGAAAAGGCACGGATCGGCGTTAGACGTCGCAGAGGTCGGCGGCTTGGCGGAGGGAGGTGAGCGGGTCGCGGGTGGGGACGAATTCGTGGGCGACATAGCCGCGGAAGTTGGTGGCGGCGATGCCGCGCATCACGCCGTCCCATTGGACTTCCTGGGTGCCGTCGAGTTCGTGGCGGCCGGGGACGCCGCCGGTATGGAAGTGGGCGATCCAATCGATATTTTTCTGGATGGTGCGGACCAGGTCTCCTTCCATGATCTGCATGTGATAAATGTCGTAGAGCAGCTTGACGCGAGGCGAATTGACGGCCTGGACGACCTGGAGGCCCCAGGCAGAGTGGTCGCACATGTAGTCGTGGTGGTCGACCTTGCTGTTGAGAAGCTCGATGCAAATGGTGACGCCGTGGTCTTCGCCGATTTTTTTGACGCGGTTCAGGCCGATGATGGTGTTCCTGGCGCCTTCTTCGTCGGAGATGCCCGCGCGATTGCCGGAGAAAGTGATGACGTTGATGACGCCAGCCTTGGCGGCGAGCGGAATATATTTGCGGAAGCCTGCTTCAATTTTGGCGTGATTTTCGACGCGGTTCATGGCGCTGCCAATTTCGCCACCTTCAGCGTAACCCATGGCGCAGACCAGGCCATAGCGCGCGGGGACTTCGAACTCGTCGGGCTGAAGCAGGTCGATGGCCTTCAGGCCGATCTCGGCGGAGTAGGCGCAGAGCTTGTCGAGCGGAATTTTCTGGTAACACCAGCGAGAAACGGATTGGCGAATATTGCCCTTGCGCTTGATCGGAGCGTTTTCCTGGGACCAGGAGACGGAAGGGAGAGAAGCCATGGTGGCTCCTGAGAGAACACTCTGGAGCACGTTGCGGCGCGATAGCTTGGACATGGTGGACACGCAGAGTGTACCGAAGAAAAGCCCCGATGAGGGAGAAGAAATTATTATTTCGGGGGCTTGGGGCCTTGCGGAGGCGGGACTGCGGCGGTTTCGGGGAGTTCGACGCGCCAGATGTCTTTTTCAGATTGGAGGCGGAAAACGCCGACCTGATTGGATTCGGAGGAGCCGACCTGGCCGATCCAGACGACACGGAAACGGGCTTTGCGCCAGCGGCGGCGGACTTCGATGGTCTGGCCAGGGCTGGTCAGGAAGCCAATGCCGTCCAAACGCGCGCCTTCCTGGCTGAGATCGACGGTGTAGGCGCTCTGGACAAAAGGATGGCCGTTGGGGTCCGTACCTTTGACGATGACGCGGAAAGTCTTGGGGATGCGAGCCTTCTTGCGGCTCTTTTTCCAAAAGTCGGGGATGGGCTTCTTGAAAGCCAAACCGACA
>WNFP01004555.1_pt1 | contig 20776 bp, 17 predicted proteins | sample 5400201 | NCBI WGS metagenome assembly WNFP01 (sample SAMN13153355, study PRJNA577476) | soil metagenome | isolation source: 115 cm saprolite under Madrone tree | place: USA:California | collected 2016-06-14
ACGCACTGGCCAAGCGTATGGTGGTCCTGCGCCCCGGCGTACGCGTACTCTATATATCAGGCTACGCGGAATACGCGGCCCCTGACCAAGACTCTTACGATGGCGGATTTCGCCTGCAAAAGCCCTTCGCTATGGATACCCTGGCACGCAAAGTCCGAGAAGCTCTGAACGCCAAACAATCTGCAGCAGTCCGCTCGCAATAGCACTCCTTTCGGCGGGTTTCGGCCACGGGGAACTAATCGCCTAACTAAGTCCAGGTTAACGGGCCACTCGGAAGTAATCCACATGCCAGATAAACTTGCAAATCGGAGACTGATCCGCTACTAGTGGCGGGTGATGAAATCACGACAGGCGATACGAGCACTTGCGGGAGTTCTGCTGTGCGGGCTGGGACTCTGGCTCGCCGTGCCAACTCCGTACCGCGAGAAGACGTACCTCGTCGATGCCGGCGGCTGCCGGATGGAAACGACGGTCGCGGAAGAATCCGCGGAAGTTTCCCAAGGATCGGTCGTACTGTTTCATGGAATTTCCGCGAACAAGAAAATCATGTCGTACCTGGCGAGAGGCTTTGCCGAGCAGAATCTCCGGGTCTACGTTCCAGATTTTCCAGGCCACGGGCGCACGCCGGGTCCATTTTCGGCCGAGCGCGCGGAACGCTGCGGAGAAGCGCTTCTGCGGGAGCTGCTCGCGCGCGGCGTGATTAGAGCCGATCGTACCATCCTTGCGGGCCATTCGATGGGTGGCGCCATCGCTCTTCGCATTGCATCCCGTGTTCCAGTGGCCGGAGTGATCGCCATTTCGCCTGCGCCGATGCAGGCGGCCCACGGTGCCCGGCCGGAGATGCTCCTTTTCAAAGACTCGCCGCCTTTGCCCGCTCATTCTTTGGTCATAAGTGGATCGCTCGAACCGGAGTCCATGCGTGGGAATGGTGCGGACCTTCTTGCTTCGAGCCGCGATGGCAGCTCGAAATACGTGGAGATGCCGGGGGCGACGCACGTCAGCGTGCTCTTCAGCGCTGCTACGGTGCAGGCCTCTCAGGAGTGGTCCGCGCAAATCCTACATTTGATCCCCAGCACCTCTTTCTGGAATGGGCCGCAAGTTCGTTGCTGATCGTGGTGATTCTGCGATTGTGGAATCCTCTGAAGGTGATCCGAGTGTTTCAGGGCGATTATCTCGCCAGCTTTTTGTTGCTCGTGGGCGCGGCGCTGATCGCCGCTCACTGGAACTCTGTCCGGGAGGGTCTCGCCAGCTCTCCTCGCCGAATACTCACGGCGGCATTCGCGGGAATGGTGCTGCTCCTTTTGATCACAGCATGGTTGGATTTGACATTTTATGAAGCGTGGCTTACCGCCGCGAAGTGGATGCGCTTCCCCTTTTTGCTGGTTGCGCTCCTGCCCTACCACCTGGCGGAGGAAACGCTGCTTGGTTCCGCGCGGCCTGGGAAAAAATGGCGCAGACTGGCTCTGGCCCTGTCCTTGAGACTCATTAGCTGGGGAGTGATTATGGGCGGTGTATTTGTTCTGCACAGCGGACAAATTCTCATGGGCCTCCTGGCGGTCTACTTGGCGCTGTTCAGCCTCCTGCACAGGAGTGGCATGGACATCGTGCGCGAAGAAACCGGTTCGGCAGCGGCGACAGCGCTATTCGGTGCTATACTCCAGGCTGGTTTTTGCCTGGTGATCTTCCCCATCACCTAGACGCCCGTCACCACCGCAACAAATTGACGGGGTTTCCGCGCCCGGGCGCGGAATACGAGGACCGCAGCGAGACACAACCATGGCAGAGATAGCGATCGTCGGCGGTGGGCCGTCCGGCGCAATGTGCGGTGAACAACTGGCGTGCGCGGGGCACAAGGTCAATCTCTTCGACGAGCACCTGGCGTGGGAAAAACCGTGCGGCGGCGGCCTGACGCACAAAGCCATTCAGTGCTTCCCGTTCCTGCTGGACAATTCCTACCCCAAGAAACTGGTTCATTCGGTCGAGCTGATCAGCAGCGAAGAACATCAGGCAACGCTCGAAATGCGCCATCCCATCGTGATCTATTCGCGGACGGTTCTCAACGGCATGCTGCTCGATCGCGCGCAAGCGGCGGGTTGCCGCGTGCACCGTTCCCGCGTCATGAGCGTGGATACCACGACCACGAAGCCACGCTATTGTCTCGATGGCGAATGGCACGAGGCCGATTTCCTGGTGCTCGCCGCGGGTGCGCGCAATCAACTGCTTCCCGAAACGCGGGCGCTGCAGCGCGACGAACTGGAGATGACCCAGGGTTACTTCGTGCCGCAGACGGCCGATGCCATCACCATCAAGTTCCTGCCGCACTTCGAAGGCTATATCTGGTCGTTCCCGCGCTGCGATCATCTCTCGGTTGGGATTTGCGGGAGCATGTCCTCGCATACGAGCGCCGAGCTGCGAAGCCACCTGAACGCGTTTGTAGAGAAGCACGAGATTCCGACGGATGGCGCCAAGTTTTACAGCCACGTGCTGCCTTCACCAAAGGAACGAACGCTTTCGGAACGGAACGTCGTGGGCAAGAACTGGGCTCTTGTCGGAGATGCGGCCGCGTGGGTCGATCCACTTACCGGCGAAGGGCTATTTTATGCGATTCGCTCCGGCGAATTGCTGGGGCGCTCGCTCGCCGAGGGCTGCCCGGAGAAGTATCCCGCGTGGATCAAGGCCACTTTTTCGGCCGAACTCGAATTTGCCGCGCGTATCGTGCGGCGTTTCTATCGTGGCTCCTTTTTGGGCAGTGCGGTCACCACGCGCATGGTTCAGTTCATAAGGCGCAGCCCGGTGTTCCGGCAGTTGATGGGCGACCTTTTCAGCGGCACGCAGGATTATTCCAGCCTGAAGCGCAGGCTCTGGGGCCACCTCGGCATCACCATCAGCGAATTCATCGCCAGCGTCCTGAATCTGGATTCGCCGGCCAGCGCGCGCGTGCCCGGCGCGGGAACCGCTGGCGACTGAAGAGCGCTCGCCATTTCGATTGATTGTCTTGATTGTGGACATATAGTTTTTGGACCGCTGCCGGCATCTAACGGCCAGGGCAAAGTCCACCTCAGAAATCATGGCCACTGAAAAAGACGCCAACTCTCCTTCCAAAAGCGAAAAGCGCAAGAACGCGTGGAAAAACCTTCCCGATGTCTGGGCCTTGGTCAAGCCGAGACGCGGGCTGCTTGCGTTAGGCTTCGTGCTCATGGCCATCAATCGCGTTTCGGGATTGGTGCTACCGGCGTCAACGAAATACTTGGTGGATAACGTCATCGGCAAGCGGCAGATGAATCTGCTGACGCCGATCGTGCTGGGAGTGCTCGCGGCAACCATCATTCAGGGGGCGACGTCGTTTACGCTGACACAGCTGCTCTCCAAGTCGGCGCAAAAAATGATCGCGGATCTGCGCCGGCAGGTGCAGGCGCACATCGGGCGGCTGCCTATATCTTTTTACGACGCGAACAAAACCGGGGCGCTCGTCTCGCGGATCATGAGCGACGTCGAAGGCGTGCGCAATCTGATCGGAACGGGACTTGTGGAGTTTGTCGGCGGATTGATGACCGCGGTCATCGCCCTCGTATACCTGATTCATACCAGCGTGGCGATGACCGCGGTGGCTTTTGGGATACTCTTGGTTTTTGGGTTCGGGATCAACAAAGCTTTTGCGACGATTCGCCCCATTTTCCGCGCGCGACCAAAAATCACAGCCGAAGTTACTGGAAGACTCACAGAATCGCTGAGCGGTGTTCGCGTTGTGAAGGGCTATCACGCCGAGGAGCGCGAGGAAGGAGTCTTCTCCGCCGGTGTTCGACGCTTGCTCGACAATGTGCTGAAAACGCTGACGGCCACTTCCTTGATGAGTCTTTCCGCTGCGGGCCTTATGGGAGTCGTCAGCGCCATCATCATGGAGTTCGGTGCGCACAAGATTGTCGGTGGCACGATGACGCTCGGGACATTCTTTGCTTTCAACATTTTCCTCGGCCTGCTCGTGGCGCCCGTGTTTCAGATCGTGGCCATCGGCACGCAAATCACAGAGGCGATCACCGGCCTGGAGCGCACCCGCGAAATTCTCAACGAGAAGGTGGAAGATGAAGCGCCCGGCCGCACCGTGACGCTCGATCGCGTGAACGGCATGGTGGAGATGGAAGACGTGAGTTTCGCTTACGACACGCGGAAGGAAGTCCTGCACGACGTCAGCTTCCAGTCGGAGCCAGGAACGGTTACGGCACTCGTCGGGCCGTCCGGGGCGGGAAAATCGACGATCATCGGACTGATTGCGGCGTTTTACGTGCCATCGAGCGGCAGGGTGTACGTGGACGGCGCCGATCTGGCGACGGTGAAGCTGAATTCCTACCGCACGCAGCTTGGCGTCGTGCTGCAGGAAACTTTTCTCTTCGATGGCACGATTCGCGAGAATGTGTCATTCGCGCGCCCTAACGCCACCGAAGAAGAAATTCTCGCCGCCTGTCAAATCGCTCGCGTCGACGAGTTCGCCGAATCCTTTGACCACAAATACGACACGGTGGTGGGCGAGCGCGGCGTGAAGCTATCCGGCGGCCAGAAGCAGCGCGTTTCCATCGCGCGCGCCATTCTCGCCGATCCGCGCATCCTCATCCTTGACGAAGCCACCTCCAGCCTCGACTCCGAATCGGAGGCCCTCATCCAGGAAGGCCTGCGCTATCTCATGCGCGGCCGCACGACGTTCGTGATTGCGCATCGCCTCTCGACGATTCGGCGCGCGGACCAGATTCTCGTCGTCGAAGACGGCCGTATTATCGAGCGCGGTACGCATGCATCGCTCTACGCTCTCGGCGGCCGCTATTACGACCTCTACACCAAACAGCACGCCGTCGAAACTAACGTCTTTCTTGCACCCGGCGAAAGCACTGTCGAAGCGGACGAACCGAGCGCTCCCGAGGTCCCGTCCACTTCCAACGACCGCAGCGGTGCGGCTCTGCCGGAGGCCATCCGCATCATCCGCGGGCAAAGCGGCTGACGGGTTCTGCGCCCACAAAGGAAAAAGCGCGGCTCAAGAACCGCGCTTTTCTAATCCAAACCAATATTGTGGAAGCGTTACGCCATGGGGCGGCGCACGACCAACTTCTTCACCGCGACGGGCGGGATCATGGTGGCCATTTTGCGGATCATGGCCAGCACCAGGCGCTTGTCACCTTCGGAAAGCGTGGTGCTGTACTTCTTGATCTCCGCCAGGAAGTGAATTTCGTCCTGCGAGAGTTCTCCGAGCGCTTTTTGAGTTTCGCGGTCGCGCGGCGTTTCGGTCCCGGGGAAAAAGTCCGCCAGCGAAATATCCATGGCTTCGGCAATCTTGGCGAGCGTTTCGAGGGACGGAACGGTGTGACCGTTTTCAACGCGTGAAAGATAACAGCGCAAGAGCCCCGTGCGGCGCTCGATGTCGCCCTGCGACAGTCCGCGCTGGCTGCGATAGGTTTTGATGACCTCTCCGATGTTTACTCGCGGTTTCTCTTTTGGCATGGTCTCCCCAAGTGTGGGGGTATCTTAATCACTAACAGCAGGAGTGGCAAGAGGAAATTTTCGCGCGATGCTTCCAATGCGATACGGGTCGAGGAGAGCCCCGAAGGAACGCCCGGTGCAAAGGCAAAGGGCGAGCCATGGCTCGCCCTTTGTGAATGTTCCTTGGTGCACCGGCACGCAGCCGCAAAAGCCAGACTTACTTTTGCGTTGGCGTCACCGTCGCGGGTTGCTGCAAGCGGAATTCCAGCAACGTCTCGCTCGGTACCTTGACTTGCTGGCCCCTCGTCAAAACCTGAACGCCTGCGCCAGCCGCGGAACCAACTCCGGCGCCAATCGCCGCGCCCTTGCCGCCCCCGGCAATTGCGCCGATGATCGCGCCGGCCACCGCGCCACCGCCAACTTTCTTTGCTGTATCTGAACCGCGGCCCTTGCCTTTCAGGCTGTAATCGCTGCTGACAACCGGGTAGTCCTTGCCATCAATCACGATTCGCGTCAGTTCGAGCTGCAACTCGGAGCTGCCGGACATGTGCCCGGCTTCCTTGGCTTCGGCCAGCCGCCCGTAAACATCCGTTCCCTTGCGCGCGACCACGGTATTGCCAATGGTCAGGTCTGTTTCAAGGCTCGCGTGGAAGACGTCGCCCACGTGATTTTTCGCGGAGTCCACGCCGTCGATCATGCGCACCAGCAGAGTCTCCCCCGCGGGGATGGTGACGTCGCCCCCGGCAGAAGTGTTCGCTGCGGCGCTCGTGGCAGCAGGAGCCAAAGCCGCCGCAGCAGCTCCCGAATGACCCGTGAACGTCAGCGCCACGATGTCATTTGTGTTGTACGTCTGAACTTCCCCGCTCACCTCGAAGCGCAGCACCGCCTGGGTGCCTCCGAGGTACTTTCCTTTCAAAACGCGGCCATCTTTCAACTCCAGAGTGTCCGCAGCGGCCCCGCCCACAAAAAACAGTCCCAGTGCCACCGCGGCCAAGAAACGATATATTTTGTTCATTCTTCCCTCTCTCGATCGAAAATCACAAATTCAAGTGATCTCTTCACTTCCTCCCAGCCCGGGATTACCTCGCAATTCTACTGCATTTGGATGATGGGGACGCAGTGAATGGTTGCGCCTGATTCAACAGCAACAAAAAGGGCCCAAGCTGTTCGAGCTTGAGCCCCCACATCGATTATATGAATAGGCGCATGAATGAGCGGATGAATGAATTGCTCGGGTTCATTGCCTGATAGCCCGTGCCGCTTACAGTTGACGCGTAGCCTCGTCCGCTTCCTCCGCCAAACGCATTAGCTTGGCCACGATGCTTGTATTACTGCCAGTCGCCGGGTCGAGGAAAAGCCCATCGTCGACGAAACTCTGGACAGCGGCCACCGCTCCGCCATTCGGTTTCCATCTCTGGTCGGCCACTTATGACCGCGATTTGCGTGACGTTCTCGATGTCCAAACGGATGTAGCGCGCCAGATCGGCAAGGCGCCGGCGTTGGAACTGCTCCCCGACTAAGGCGCCGTTGGCTCCACATTCCAGCCGTCGACAACCAGCTCGGGCGCCGCTCCATCGAGTGAGGAAAAATCAAATCTCGCGGTGACAGTTTTCTTTTCTCCCGGCAAGAGAGAAAAATAATTGTCGCTCCAGAAAATCGGCGTAACGTCCTCGCCGCTCTTGCCCCGCGTGAGCCGCAGATGAACCATGAACGCCACGCCGGCACTCGTGTTCTCCGCCACCAGAGTGAGCGACGCGCTGCGGCCGCTCGCGTGGATGGTCTTGGTGATGGCTACTTTCGCCTTGGGCAGGCCGTTCAAGCCAGTAAGATCTGCAAACTCTTTCTGCGGTGTGTAAACCGTGTCCTTCCTGCCCGCCCAGTCGAGCACGTCCTGCTTTGTGGACAGCCAGTAGAAATTGTCGCTGACCAGTTTTCCCGCTGCATCATGAAGGTGGAGCTGCAGGAAATAAGCCGGTGTCAGCCCCTCCGGCGCTGGCAAATCGAAGGCCTTCGTGCTGCTATCAGGCGTTAAATCGAGCGTTGCGTCGCGCGATGCCTTTTCCTGGGCGTCGATGTTGTAGATCGTCGCGCTGACTTTCATCCCTTTAAGCGCCTCGTACGTACCGTTGATCACCGCCACGGAGTTGTCGTCATACGAGTACTGCACGTGCACCGGCTCGCAGGCTTTCTTCGTGCCGAAGTATCCGCCCGCAGGGACAAGATAGTAGTCGTAGAGATGCCAGATCAGCGAAGGCCAGGCGTTGTTCAGCATCCACTGAATCACGCCGGTCGAGGTGTACTTGTTGCGCGCGTAAGCTTCAAACATGGCGCGCTCGCCGTCATAGGTCATAGCCTCGGCCTTACGCTCGTAATCATCAAGGGAAGCTGCCTGGCCGTAGCGCCGGTTCAGACCATCGGTAAAAATATCCACGGTCGTGAACCGCGCGCCACCGGCGTGAAAATTCCACACCTCATCGATGGGCCAGAGGTGATCCTGGGGAATGAATTTTTCCAGGGATTCTCGCGGGGGGATAGCCGGCCCCGGACTTGTCTCCGTGTTGTAGCCGTAAGCGCCGCCAGCCAGCGTATCCGCTAACCAGTACACCGGCGGCACGTACTCGTATGGGCCCGTCATCTTCACTCCTGATTCTGCCGTGACCGTTGTCTTCTGTTCCGAGGCTGACGAGACCACGGGATTTGGCCACTCCAACTCTTTCTCAATGTCCAGGTACATTCTTTCGACATCCGCGGGAGGTGGATTGTCGCTCCCGTTGAGCCAAACAAAGACGCTCGGATGATTTCGCAGCCGGGTGATCTGGTCCCTCAATGACGCTGCTGCAATTCTGTTTTGATCGTCCTTCCAGATCTTCCAGCGCTCCCAGGCGTCGCAGCACGTCCAGCCGGGCATGACCAGAATTCCGAGCTGGTCCGTTTTTTCGAAGAATTCATCGCGATCCAAGCGCCCTTCCAGCCGGATCGCGTTCATCCCCATGTCTCGCACGTATGCAAGGTCCGCATTCAGTCTTGGGGACGACCATCGGAAAAGGAGATCGGGCGCTCAAGCTGCACCGCGTATTAGCACTTTTCGGCCGTTGACCTTGAACAGCCGGTGCCCCTTTTCCGTGAGTTCCGAGGTCACTTCTCGAATTCCAAACGTGACGATTGCGGAATCCGATATTTGCTTTCCAATTTTGAACGACATGCTGGCCGTGTAAAGATTCGGCGTCCCCATCTGATAGGGCCACCACAACCGAGGATGCGCCAGCTTCAGTTTCGCGAAATGTTCCGGCATGAACTTAACGACTTTCGATTCGCCGCCACTCAGTTCCACGGGTTGTTGCAACTCGACGCCTTCGAGTTTCGCGCGCAGTGTGCCTTTTACTGGACCATTCGAAACGTTTCGCAATTCCGCGCTGACCGTCAACTCGGCCGTTTTGTATTCGGCGCCCAGCTTCGAAGCCACAAATGGATTCCGCACTGCCACTTTCCCGCTCGACGTCAGAAATACTTCTTTCCAGATGCCCATGTTTTTGTCGGGAGGCGTCGGATTCCAGTCCACCCAGGTGATCCCCAGATCGTCTTGCGCGGGGGCAAACACTTCGACCGCCACCGCGTTCGTCTTTCCGGGCTTCAGAAATTTGCTTGCGTTGAATTCGAACGACCGGTACGTGCCGGCCACTTCGCCAGCATCCGCCACCTTCAGCCCATTGATCCAAACGTTCGCGCGATAATTAATTCCCAGAAAATTCAGCCACTCGCTTTTTCCAACTTCGGCTGCCGGCACCGTGAACTCCGTCCGGTACCACCACGAACAACGAAAAGGGCTGCCCTCCGGCATCTCTTGATTGGCGAAGATCGTCTTGTCGGAATAATCCATTCCCGGAAACGACTTCAGATTTGTTCCATAGTTTGGATCTGGATAGGTCTTGTCCGCGACCAACACGCCGACCACGGTTGAGGGAACGTCCGTTTTATGCCACGCTGCCGCATCGAATCCGACTGATGAAATCTGCTCTCCGCTCGCCTTCCCTTCGCAGGAGGACTGCACCTGCCAGTTTTTGTGGAGATAGATCCTCGCAGGCTGGACTTCCGTGGCACCGGCAGCAACCATCGGAATCACGAGCGAGAGGATCGCCCCCTCCAACAACCGGGCAGAGAATTTTCGCAGACGTGGCATGGATCTCCCCAATGAGCATAGAAATTCAAACGGCAACCGGCCATGTTTCGCGCACGACGGAACCGGCGCGCACGATATTAAACCGTTTCAATACTTACCTTGAATATTTTTTTAAGGGTTAAAAGAACAAACGAACGGTCTTCACCGAGGAATGATCAGCAATTCGCGGAAACCTGAGCCGCGGTGAGGTCGCCCGGAGGCCCATCACGACCTCACCGCTGGCTCTTCCCCTCAGGAACAACCCGTGAAATCCAGCTCGGCCGCAGTCGTGGTGGCTCCCGCGGTAACCTTCAGCGGCATGGCGGTTGCATCCTTACTCGTGGTTTGAGACGACGGTGAGCACATCGCGGCGTCGGACGTGGGGTTTGTCGCATCTGCTTCGACCGTGTACAGAACGTCGCCTTTTGCCGGCGGCGTGATTGTGGTCTTGCCCGCGGAGAATGTGCCTACGTTCGGATTGCTCGCCGGAACGACCAATGTATAGCTTCCGCAGAAGGCGCCCTTGGGGGCCCCAGTTGGGCACGATGTGCTCGAAGTCACCATAACGTCCGCCGCATTCGACTTGGGGAACAGCGGAACTGTGAATGTGTGGCTTGTGCTCGATACCGTCACGCTTTGCAACGCGCTAACGTCCGCATCAATGGTCGCTCCCGTGGTTCCATTAATCGCCGTGACCGTTCCCTGGATCGTTCCGGGTCCAGTCGAAGCGCCGGCTGTCGCTGCCGTCTCTGCGACGAGAGGGACTGCGCCGAGGTTCGTTCCTCCAGGAACGTTCAACACTACCGTGGCGTTGTACGCCGTGCCCGAAGCGGTAAGGGCGTCTGACACGACATCAAACACCGCGCCCACGGGGAGCGGGCAGAAACCGAAGTGTCCGGTCGGATCCGTCAGCTCCTGCATAACGATGCGATCCGTGCCGGACTTGTCCGCGAATTGCAGCGTGACGATAGCTCCGGCAATGGGTTGCGACGTAACGCTGTCCACGATCTGCCCGCTGATTCCCGTGTTGTTGGGGCTCACCACCCCCGCAGTGAGGGCCGGCTTCAAACGGAAATCTCCATTGCCTTCCGCGACGATAGAGGCGCACGTGTTGAAATCAATGTTCAGGTCTACCGACTGCCCCGCTGCCACGTGGATCGGGCCACCCATGACTTGCCCGGGCGGAATCTTCAGCCCCGTGTTCGCCTCGCTGCTCAAATCAAGCGTGTGCAAGACCTTGTTGCTGTCCACCACACAGTTGAAGACGTTGCCGAGCGAAGAGCATGCGTTGGTCTTTGGAACCGGCCCGCTCGGGGCTGCGTTGGCCAGCAGGATTAACCGGATCTGCTGAAAATCGCCGGCAGGCAAGGAGGCCGAGCCAAGGTGCTCCAGCAGGCATTGCCCGTTCGCGGGCAGATTCAGAAGATCAACTTGCACCGGAGTCCCGCCTGAGGTGGGGTTGAGCTGTGGCGCGAGTTCCTGCCAACCGGAAGAGGTATCGTCCGCGGTCGCACTGGTATGCGCCTGAATCGAGCGAATCGTCACCCACACGCTGCTAAAAGTTCCGGCGGGTGCGGCCGTGCCGCCGGCAATTGCGGCAGCAGCGCCGGAGGTGGATGCCGCGCAGGACGGCGGGTCGCTCACAGAGACATTGATCGTTGCCATGCCAGGTGCGACCATCGAGTTATTTCCGCCGCCGCAGCTGATGATGACCACAGCCACCACGACCATTGCGAAAATTGACAAAAAATAAGGGATTGGCCGTTCCTTGAAACGGAACAGTACGCTGGAGATCACGGGATCCTCCGAAGATCAAAGATAAACTTGCTTGTTTTTGGCGGCCTTGTGCGAGGACAGAATGCCAGTTGGGGGTGACCGGATACGAAGGTCAGTACTAAGACTGCTAAGAGTTCCTACCCCCGAGACATTCTACTAGGCAGCCGTGCCCATTTACTGATAAGCAATCCACCAACCTTCTTCCGATTTTCCTAACACGCGAAGGTTCTGTGCCTTAGAGATAAACACCTCCGCGGCACTTGAGCATCGGTGGGTCAAAACTACGGCATCCCATGTAAATATGTGTAGCCACCTCGCACTGACCCGCATCGGAGCAGACGGAATCGCGGTCCCTCACGCGTTCCGCAGCCAGGATTTTCAAAGTCTGAAAGGCGACTCAGGAGGATGGTCCCGGAGGAGGGGGTCGAACCCACACGGTACTAAGTACCACTGGATTTTGAGTCCAGCGCGTCTGCCAGTTCCGCCACTCCGGGTCAAGAATTGAAAATAGCACGGCCCCGTCTTGCACTCAAGCCGGGCTGACGGCAGGAGCTATAATCAGGAGGTGGTTCCCCGCGCCCGCTAGTTTTCCACAGGTCGGCTGGACGACCGCCCGTCCGCGAGGTACTCTATCGGCCCTTCGACAGGGGCCCCACTCTCGGGACGTTCGAAGGAACTCGTTTAGGGATTGAACATGGCTTCCGCCACACCTCTTCCCTCAGGAGCTCGCCCTGAGCACCACGGTCTTTCTTTCTGGATGGACCGCGTCCTGAAGGAGCTTGAAAACTTTCGCGCCTCTTCCGACCCCGACGTCGTTCACGATCTCCGCGTCGCTATACGGCGTTGCCGGTCCGTCGCCGCGGTGATGGAAGAAGTGGATCCCGATCCCGCCTGGCCGGCCATGCGCAAGCTTGCGCGCAAACTTTTCCGGGGGCTGGGCGCGCTTCGCGATGCCCAGGTGATGAACGAGTGGGTAAAAAAGCTCGCTCCGGAAACCGACCCCGTCCGGGCACATTTGCAGGCGGCGTTCGAATCCAACGAACCCAAGCTGCGCGAGAACGCTCTGCGCCTGGCCGCGAAATTCGACCAAAAATCCTGGAGACGCCTTGAACGCACCCTGCGAAAACGCTCCCGGCTGGTACCTACAGGAAGTCTCGCCGCCCAATGTCTGGCGTTGGAACGATTCGAAAGCGCTAAGGAACTCCATGCCAAGGCGCTGCGCACGGAAAAGCCCAAACCCTGGCACGCTCTGCGCATCGGGCTGAAACGTTTCCGCTACACCGTCGAAAGCCTGCTGCCCGAGCAGTACGCCGCGTGGAGCGATAACCTCAAGCGCGTCCAGGACCTGCTCGGAGAAATCCACGATCTGGACGTTCTCGCGGATACGGTGAGGAAGTCGGATGTTGTCGAGACCGAGGATTCTCTCAAACTCTGGCACGAATTCATCGCGCGCGAGCGACGCGAGCGCATCGAAACCTATCGCCGGCTCACTCTGGGCAAGACCAGCCTGTGGAATATCTGGCGTTCCGGGCTGCCGGCAAATGGCGGCATCGAAGCCGCTGCTCTGGCCCGCTTGCGCGCCACGGCCCGTGCCGTTGATCCTCATGCGCGGCGGACTTCTCAAATATCCCGCATTGCCATCGCCCTATTTGACGCATTCAAGCGCGCGGGCTCTGCTCCCGCGTTCAGTGAAGGCTCTCTTCGCCGCGTCTTGCTTGCCGCGGCCCAATTGCGCGGTGTTCGCAAGGCCAGCGGCGGCAAGTCGCCGCAAAAAGCCGCGCGCAAGTTTCTTCTTGGTCTCCCGATTCCTCCGGGGTGGACGAACGAGGAATGGGAGCTTCTGACTCTTGCCATTCGCTACCATAGCGGGGCCGAACCCAGCGCAAAGCGCGGTCCTTTCTCGAAGCTTTCGTTGGAGCAGCAGAATAACGTCCGCGCCTTGGCGGGCGTACTGCGCTTGGCGGGCGCGCTTCGCAAGTGCGGGGTGGAAAGCGGCGCCGGGATTCGCGCAGAGAAATCAACCGATGCGATCGTTCTTCGCGCTCCGGGACTGGCGGATGACGTTGAGACCGCCTCGCGCCTTGCCTCCGGCAAGCACTTGCTCGAAGACTACCTGCGTATGCCTTTGATCGTGAAGCCCGCCGTTAAGCTCCGGAAAGTCGTCCCGCTGCCGCCCCGGGAAGTTCCGGAACTCTCCCTCATTGCTTCGGATTGAGCGAACCCGCGGACGAGCTATTTTCCCCGCACTCGCAGCAGCTTCGGGGTTGCGAGCCACACCAGGACGCCGATGGGCGGAGAAACGCGTTTAAGCTCGATCAAAGCGACTCCCGCCTTTTTCAGCGCGGTCAAATGTTTCTTCGAGCCCAGCGCCGTGGCGATCAGATCGTCCAACTGCGGCGCGTGCCCAAACAGGAAAACTGACGACGCTTGTTTCTCCTTGGCCAGCTCTCCAAAGAGGAGCGATGGCTCTGCTCCCGGCAAGAGCAAGTCGCTGTGCCGGATTTTCTGCTTCGCATAGCCGAGCGCGTCCGCAAAGATTTCCGCCGTCTGTCTCGCGCGAACGTACGGACTCGTGAGAAACAATCCCGCTTTCGCATCGAGCGCCGCCACGCCCTTCGCAACCAGTCGGGTCTTTTCGATCCCTTCCTCGGTCAGATACCGTTCCGGGTCGGGAGGACATTTCGGATCCTCACGATCGATGGCGATTCCGTGCCGCACGATATACAGCTGCATAATTTCCTTTCCACTGGACGCCGCGATTGACGCCACGAACAGCCATTAAAAACTTCGGCCTTTTCCCTGACTGCCGACCTTCAACTGGGAACCGTCAACTCGTCTCCGGCTGCCGGAAATAAATCTTCACATGAAATTCCTTTTCAAAAAGCTCCGCGCTGCGAATGGCGTCGCGCAGATCTTCCGTGGCGTCTCCGCGCGCGTGCACTTGCAGGCAAACCGCGCCTCGCTGGAAGGACGTGCGGATTTTCATTACCCGCTGCCGGTGCGAGTGATCCAGCGCCTCGGCAATTCTCAGAATCGCCGCAAGCCTTCTGGCGATGGGTTTATCCGCATCTTCGAGGGCGGAATATGCGGGGTGATGTCCCCCGGGCTCCGACTTTCTATTGTGGTAACGAACGACCGCCGCCACGATGGCGCGGTCACGGCTCTGCAGCCCCGGGATGTCCGCGTTCAGTGCAAGATACTCCCCATGTTTCTGATGTCCCTTGTGGCTGATCATGTGCCCCGTATCGTGCAACAGCGCCCCGGCCTCCAGCAATACCCTCGACTGCGCGGGCAGATGGTGGACCGGCTGTAACTGGTCAAAAAGCAGGATGCTGAGCTCGCGCACATGTTCGGCATGTTGCTGGTCATATTCGAGCCGCCGCGCAAAGCTGCGTGTCCCAACCAGCAATTGCCGCGCCGCCTCGTTGTACCGATGCGGCTCCCTGCGGGAGAACGCTTCCCGCGCGATCTCTTGCAAGAGCCCTTCGCGCACCCCGACCCCGGGAATCGCAAGCGTGCGCAGATTCAGGTAGCGCCCCAGGGTAATGAAGGTGATCGCCGCGATGCCCATCACGTCGGCGCGGTCGCGCCGCACCGCATACGCTTTCATCCTCTCGTCCACGTCCCGCTCAAGAATGTGCGGCAGCCGCGCGCGCAGCAGTGACAACTCCAACGTTTGCAGGCCGTGTTCCCGCGGTCCCGGCGCGATATTCGCCAGCGTTTCCGCGTTTCCTCCCAGCGCCACTGCCACGCCTTCGCCTAGACTCGGCCTCGGAACCAATTTTGACTCCAGCAACGCGCGCACGTAGCGCCGCACCTGCTCCCCTTCGGCGGGGCGAATCACGCCGGGGAGATTCAGCGTAGTCAACAGCCGCACGGTGCCGACCGGCAGTTGTACGCCCTGTTCCACGGTGTGGTCTCGCAGGATACTCAGTTCCAGGCTTCCCCCGCCGAGATCCACAATGCAGCGCAGCGGCGCCTCCGGGCCCAGCGCCGCCAGCACTGCTTCTCTTCCCAGCCGCGACTCTTCCACGGCACTAATCACTTCCAGCGCGATGCCCGATTTTCGCTTGATGGTGTGAGCAAACGCCCAGCGATTTCGCGCCTCCCGCGTGGCGCTCGTGGCCACCGCCCGGTAGCGCGTTACCCCGAACTCATCCATGACTCCGCGGAAATGCTTGAAGGCCTTCGCCGTTTTCTTGAAAATCTCTTCACTGAAGCGGTGGCGCAGAAAAACGCTCTCGCCGAGACGCAGCGGATAGCGTTCCGAGTGGACCGGCTCAATATCCAGCGCGGAATAGGCGCGTGCCATGGACAGACGCACGGCGTTGGAGCCGGCGTCGATAGCGGCGATATGAACCGGCTCGGACATTCCGGCATCTACCGCCAGACGTGAGCCAGCGCTGCCGAGGGAGAGTACTTCGTGCTGCGAATCCCCAGTTGTTCGCCAATCCGCTGGCGGAGCTGCTTGTTCACCGCGGGAACGCTGGCCTCGCCGTCCAGTTCAAGGAAGTTATGCTTTTTCGCCATGACTTCGAATTCGCGCTTGATCATCGTCTGATAGCGGATGAAAGACCAGTAGAGATCGTGGGAAAGCGACATGTCCCGACCCGCTTCCCAATAGCTGATGGCCTGCGCCTTCCGGAATTCGCGCCCGAAGGCTGTCTCCGGACGCACATTCAGCCAGAACGTCAGATGCGGCCGAAGCGCCATGGCGTAGAGTCCGCTCATGTAATCGCGATTGATTCCGCGCACGACGCCGCGCGCGATGAGCGTGAAGATAAAACGATCCGCCAGCACCACCGTGCCGGAGCGCAGCGCCGGCAGAACGCGGTGTTCGACCTGATCGAAGAAGTCCGTCGCATACATCAGCGCCAATGTCAGCCGCGTCACCGCGTTTTTCGCCAGAAGCTCGTCGATGTCGCGTCCGACCAGATTCGAACGCCGCAACCCGCTCGTCTGTACCGCAAATCCTTCCGATTCGAGCCACTCTTGCAGCAGCGCAATCTGCGTCGACCGCCCGGAGCCGTCCATGCCTTCGATGACGATCAGGCTGCCGGTGATTTCGCTTGGATCAAATCCGACGAGCGGTTCCCCGAAAAAATATTGCGAGCCAGCCTCTTCCGTTGTAGCGGCGGGTTTCGCCGGAGCCGCTGGCGGAGGCGGAGCAGCAGGCGCTTCCGCAGGGGCAGCCACCGCGGAAGCTTTCTCTTTTTCCTGGTCTGGCATGCTCATTCCGATTCCGCAACGCGCGGAGCGAAGCGGTTGAGATCGATTTTTTCCGCCACCATGTCGCGCATCTGTTTCTGCAGCTTATTCACCGGCAGCGTGCCGTCCAGCACCACAAAGTTGTCCGAATCCACCATCTTGTCGTACTCCTCCAGAATCCTTGCCTGGAATAGCCGGAAGCTCTCCGCGCGGTCGTACGACATTCCCAGGTCCATGCCCGCCTCGTAGTATTTCAGTTTCGGCCGTCCGCTCAGGATCCGGTTCACGGCCACGTCCAGCGGTGCGCGGAAATAAAACGTGATGTCCGGAACTGGCGCGAAGCGGTACAAGTTCCTCAGCCATCGCCGCGGGCAGCCCCGCGCCGCATCGCGCGCAAACGCCGTGTAGATATAACGGTCCGCCAGGACCAGGTAGTCGCCTTGAAGCAGCGGCATGATCTGGCGCTCGCAGCGATCCGCAAAATCAGCCGCGTGCAGGAGCGAAAACGTGGTCGGCGTCAGCAGCCGCCGTTGCTTCCCGCGCCGCGTCGCGGACTTCACCAGCGGCGACGAATTCCATTCCGTGAAATGCAGCCGGTACCCGCCAATTTCAAGCCACCGCTTGAGCAGATAGAGTTGCGTGCTCTTGCCCGACCCGTCCGTGCCCTCCACGACGATCAAAGCGCCCGGATACGCGCGGCTGGGAATCGGCCGTCCGGGTTGCGGCAGTGTGGATTTCACCGGCTCGCTTCGCGGCGGCTTTTGTACTACGTCTTGAGTTTCCATCATTGCTCTTTGCGAGAGAACGTTCGTTCTCTCACACTAATTCCCTTTTGTTACAGAGGCATTACAACACGCGGGACCTCTCCGGGCAAAGCGGTCACTGCGCCATCAGAAAATGGTGAGCTTGATGTGCAGAAATTTCTTCGGGTTCTGCCGGAAATCCCCCATCAGCAGCCGCATGTCCCCCGTCAAACCCGCCAAATTGTCATACAGCTTTGGGTCGCTGAAAAGCTTGCCGGCGGTTGTCTTGTTGTCGTTCAGCTTCGCCGACGCGGCCGCCAGATTCGAACTAGTATCCCGCAGCTTGTTGTACAGCGTGTCGTCGGTCGCCAGCTTGCCTAACGTGCCTTTCCCGGCGCGCGCGTCGCGCAGCATGGCATTCCCGTTCGTCGCGGCCTCCTTCGCCTGCTCGTAGAGCGTCGGGTCATACATCAGCTTTCCAATCGTCCCTTTTCCCGCGCGGACGTCGGCGAGAATCACGTTTACGCTGTCCAGGCCTTTGTCCACCTTCGTGTACATCTCATCCGAGGTGACCAGTTTCCCCAGCGTTCCCTGTCCCGCCTGAACATTCGTAATGATCGCGTCGCCCTTTGCTAAGAGGTTCTTCAGGTGGTTATAAGCCTGCTCGTCCGTCAAGAGCCTGCCCAGCGAACCCTTGCCTTGCTGGACTCCGTTGATGAGATCCTGCACGTCTGACGACAATGCGGTGAGGTTGCCCAGCAATTCGGCGCTCCTTTCCACCACTTCCTTCATGGCCTTCTCTTCGGCGCCCGGAATCACGCCCGCGTCGCCTAGGGGCGTTCCCGTGAATCCTCGCGTGATATTCACGTACCGGTTCCCCAGCAGTCCTTCCGTCACCAGGCTCGCCGTCGAATCGGTCAGAATATCGCTCTGATATCGCCGGTCAACCCGCATCACCACTTCGATGTTTTTGTTTTTTTCCGGCGCTTTGCCCGTGGTCCGCGGCAACAGCCGGATCGATTCCACGTTTCCCACTTCCACGCCGTCCACGCGCACGGGCGCTCCATTCGTCAGTCCCGATACTTCCGGCAAATAGGTTTTCAACCGGTACTTCGGCCCCAGCGGCCCGCCCGTAACATAGAAGATTCCCGCCGCGAGCACGAACAGTCCGACCAGCACGAAAAGCCCCACGCGCAATTCCGTCCAGCTCAGTTGTTTTCTCGCCATTTCTGCTTCCCTCCCATCTTCCAAAGAAACAGACTATCGCAAAATCACACCAGAAAACGCTTCAGGTAAGGATCGTTCGAATCCGCAATCTCTTCAGGTTCGCCCTCGAAATAAATTCCCCCGTCGCGATACACCAGGAACCGCGTCCTCGCCGCGGCCGCCGCCGCATTTCCATTCTGCGCATTCACAACCACGCGCTTCGTTTCCGCATCAAAATGAAAATTCGCCAGCGCGAAGCCATCCTGCAAGCGATGCGTTGCCAGCAGCGCCGTCACTCCATAAACGTCGCGCAGCCGCAAGATCAGCGTGATGATCGTCTGCGACGTCACCGGATCGAGCCCCGCCGTCGGTGAATCGTACAGCACGATCGGCGGGTGGTTGATCAGCGCCCGGGCGATCGAAACGCGGCGTCGCATTCCTCCCGATAGCTCCGAAGGAAGCAGCTCCAGCGTTTGTTCCAGTTCGACGAATCGCAGCACTTCCAACACGCGCGGCTCGATTTCCTCCTCGGGAACGTGATCCTCGCGCAGCCGGTACGCCACGTTCTCTGCCACTGACATCGAATCGAACAGCGCGCCTTCCTGAAACACGAACCCGATCTTCCTTCGAAACGCCAGCAGCTCCCTCTCTTTCATTTCGGAAACTTCCTGCCCCAGGACGATGACGCTCCCGCTGTTCGGAGCAAGCAATCCCGCGGCCATCTTCAACGTCAGCGTCTTCCCCGTTCCGGTTTCTCCGAGAAGCACCAGCGTTTCCCGCTCCCGCACCTGGAACGTCACTCCGCGAAGTACTTGTCCTTCGTCGAAGCCGACCCACACGTCTTCGAACGTGATGGCTGGCGCGGTTTCCAGCGCCTCTTGGATCAAAGTGGCCATGGAATTCACTTTTGATTATAACGGCAATTCTCTTTTGATTTGCGAAAGAGCCGTTGCGGGAGGCGAAATAGCCCAGTCACTTGTGTCAGAAAATCTTGTTGGCCAGATAGAGGGAGATTTTCGTAAGAAATGTATCCGCCACAATAATAAGCACGGAAGAGATGACCACCGACTGGGTCGTCGCACGCCCTACGCCCTGCGTGCCCCCTCGCACCGTGAGCCCTTTGTAACAACCGACCGTCGCGAGGATGAATCCGAAGGCCACCGATTTCGAAAGCCCTTGCATCAAGTCGGCAAATTCCAGCGCATCGATGGCGCGCCGCCAAAACTCAACGGCCCCCAGCCGCAGCGAAAACACCGATGCAACGCATCCGCCCAGCAATCCTACGAACACCATCAGCGCCGTCAGCAGCGGCACCATCATCAGCGTCGCCAGCAATCTTGGTGTCACCAGCTTGCGGCTTGGATCCGTGCCCATGGCGCGCATGGCATCCACCTGCTCCGTCACCAGCATCGAGCCCAGTTCGGAGGCCATACCCGACGAGCATCGCCCCGCCGCAAGCAGGCCCGTAATCGCCGGGCCCAGTTCGCGCACCAGAGCAAGCGATACCACGTCGCCGGTCAGTGAGGTTTGACCGAAGCGCACAAACTGCGCGCCGGTCTGCAGCACCATGACCCCGCCGATAAAAAATCCCGACAACAGGATAATCGGCAGCGAGCCGACTCCAACGTCATCCATCTGCTCGAGTGTGTCTTGAAAATAGTGCGGGCCGGTCGCCAGATTGGTCACTGCCCGGAAGGAAAGCTGCGCGTAGTCCTGAACGGCGGCCACCGATCGTTTGGCCGCGTCGCTCAGCACTTCAACTACCGAAATGCCTTCTTCCTCTTTCTCTTTTGACCGGCGACCGGCGACCTGAAAAGGAGCGTCTGACACAAAGTCCTTGTTCGCGTTGCCTTTCCGCGCGTAACTTTGTCCACACCGCTACATCTACGAAAGCCTAACTGTGCTTCAGGAGCGCGTCAAGTAAGCGATTGGGGCCATGTTTGCGGAATAGAATCAACGGCTTGCTGGAGTTGTTTGCCGCGCTGCTGCGTCGATACACTGAAAAGCGCCGTTGGCGTATTCGGTTATCGAGTTCGCTCGACGACTGTCTAGCCGGACCAAAGAACGATGAGCACAGTGGAGCCGGCTCGCTGGCTGAGACGACGTCGACCCACGCCGTAATTTATGAAAAGTCAACTTACCGGACACTGGGATCAAGTTTCCGATTACCGCGTTACCGGGCACTGTCTTCTTTGGCGGACAATGCCCGAACGTAATAGCGGTC
>WNFP01004331.1_pt1 | contig 20768 bp, 17 predicted proteins | sample 5400201 | NCBI WGS metagenome assembly WNFP01 (sample SAMN13153355, study PRJNA577476) | soil metagenome | isolation source: 115 cm saprolite under Madrone tree | place: USA:California | collected 2016-06-14
TTTTGACCAGGCATCTGGAAAGAAAAGCCAATGTCGGGTATCACCTCTGGGGCTTGATGATCCTCTTTCAATGGATGAAAAGATGGCGAATACAAGCGTCGTCGAACGCGACGACGCAAGCGTTCTTACAAGTAAAAGCTGGCTCCTATACCTGATCGTTGCCCTGGTTGCCGGAGCGGTCTACCTGGGTTGTAGCGTGTCGCCGCCGTCGCTGATGGACGATGTCGATGCGGCCGTGGCACAAATCTCAAGAAACATGGTTACCTCCGGGGATTGGGTGACCCCGCGAGCCGATGGCATCGTGTTCCTCGAGAAACCGGCCATGTTTTATTGGCCGATAGCCGTTTCGTTGAAGATTTTCGGCGTTCATGACTGGGCGGCGCGCATCCCGTCCGCGCTTTCGGCAATCGGCCTGGCCTGCCTGACTTGTGCCTTCGGTGCATGGGCGTTCGGGCGGAGAGCAGGTTTGTGTGCGGGCTTATGCATGGCCACTTGCGTCGGCCTCTTCCTATTCACGCGCATCGTTATTCCCGATGTGACTCTAACTCTCACCATCGCGTTGGCGATGTGGGCATTCCTGCGCGCCCTCGATGAAGAGGAGCCGCACCCGCGGTTCTGGGCATTCGTTCTCGCTGCCAGCCTGGGGACCGGGGTTCTGCTGAAAAGCCTGATCGGCGCGGTTTTCCCGGTGGCCGCCGGGGTGCTCTATCTTTCCCTGACCAGGCAATTTTTTGTGGCTCGAACCTGGAAGCGGCTACGTCCCATCAGCGGTTTATTCATTGCACTCCTCGTTGCAGCGCCCTGGCACATTCTGGCCACGCTTCGTAATCCACCCTATTTCTCTGTCGCGCTTCACGGCGGTCCGGGCGAATACCACGGCTTTCTCTGGTTCTTTTTCATCAACGAGCAGGTCCTTCGCTTCCTCAATTTGCGCTATCCTCGCGATTACAATACGGTCCCCCGGCTCTGGTTCTGGCTGCTCCATTTTCTCTGGCTGTTCCCGTGGAGCGTATACCTCCCTGCCATCGCCAGGCTCTCCTTCAAACCCATCGAGCGCGCGGGCCGCACGCGTCTGCTGGCGATATGCTGGATTGGATTTATCCTGGTGTTCTTCACGTTTTCAACGACGCAGGAATATTACTCGATGCCCTGCTATCCCGCGCTGGCCTTGCTGCTGGGCTCAGCGATGGCTGCGGGAGGTGATTGGATCCGCCGTGGAACCCGCGTTCTTTCCGTGGTTGCCGGCTGCGCGGGACTCGCCTGCATCACTATTTTTTTTCTGGTGCGAAATGTTCCCGCGCCGGGGGACATCTCTTCCGCGCTCGGACACCATCCCAGCGTCTATACCCTCTCCCTGGGCCACATGATGGACCTTACCTTCGATTCCTTTGCCTATCTGCGCCTCCCGCTGGCGGTCGCAACGATCGCTTTGTTGGGAGGGGCCCTTGCAACCTTTCGATGGGTCGATCTGCGCTCTTTCCTGGCAGCCGCGCTGATGATGGTTTTGTTCTACCACGCCGCTCGCCTGGCGTTGGTGGTGTTCGATCCATTTCTGTCGTCGCGGCCGCTGGCGGAGGTGGTCCTTAAATCTCCGGATGGAAAACTGATCGTGGACCATAACTACTGGACTTTTTCTTCGCTCACGTTCTATACCAATCGCGACGCCTTGACGTTGAATGGGCGCTACTTCAATCTTGAGTATGGATCCTATGCTCCCGGCGCCCCGGACGTCTTCATCGACGACACGCGATTCAAGAGTCTCTGGATCGAGCCGCAGCGCTATTATCTTGAGGCCTACCAGACAGACCTCAGTTATTTCGAAGACTTGGTTGGCCGGGACCATCTCAATTTCGTCGCTACGGGAGGCGGCAAACTCATACTTACCAACCATCCGTTGAAACACGTCAGCCTGGGAGAGGGGATACACCGCCTGTCAGCAACTTCCAAAAACCCGCTTGCAAAGCCCTCGGTATACAGGTAAAAAAAGAAAGTCCAGTCCAGAGCGGTTTATTTCCACAGTACCCCTATTTACCTGCCCGAGCATCTAAGGGACAGCCGTTCTCATTTCGGATTGCTGTAGAAATTAGACAAGAGATTTAGCCTGAGGAGGGTACATGAAGATTGCCGTACTCGGAGGGGACGGCTACTGCGGTTGGGCGACAGCTCTCTATTTGTCGCAGAGGGGCCATTCGGTTGCGATCGTTGACAACTTTTTGCGGCGCCTTTGGGACCACGAGCTTGGCGCGCAGACGCTGACTCCGATTCGCCCGCTGACGGAGCGCGTCAGGGTCTGGCAGAATCTGACCGGCAAGACCATCGAGCTGTTCGTCGGTGACGTTTCCGACTATGACTTTCTCGCTTCCACATTCAAGTCCATCGAGCCGGAAGCGGTGGTTCATTTCGCGGAACAACGGTCTGCTCCCTACTCGATGATCGATCGCAAGCACGCCGTCTTTACACAGGTGAACAACGTCGTCGGTACATTGAACGTACTATTCGCAATCCGCGAATTCCTGCCGGATTGTCACCTCATCAAGCTGGGAACCATGGGCGAGTACGGCACGCCCAACATCGACATCGAAGAGGGCTACATCGCCATCGAACACAACGGCCGCAAGGACGTGGTTCCTTTCCCGAAGCAGCCTGGATCCTTTTATCACCTCTCGAAGGTGCACGACAGCCACAACATGATGTTCGCGTGCAAGATCTGGGGCATTCGCGCCACGGACCTTAATCAAGGCGTCGTTTACGGGACGATGACGGACGAAGCCGCGCTCGATGAAGCGCTCATCAATCGCTTCGACTACGACGACGTCTTCGGCACGGTCCTCAATCGTTTCTGCGTACAGGCGGCTATCGGGCAGCCGCTCACGGTCTACGGCAAGGGAGGTCAGACGCGCGGTTTCCTCGATATCCGCGATACCGTGCGCTGCATCGAGATCGCCTGCCACAACCCGGCAGCCAGAGGCGAGTGCCGCGTCTATAATCAATTCACGGAACAGTTTTCCGTCCTCGAACTGGCGCATTTGGTCAAGTCCGCCGCAAGAAAACTCGGCGTCGTCGTCGAAATCGACCACATCCCCGACCCGCGCGTGGAGGCGGAGCAGCACTACTACAACGCAAAACACTCGAAGCTGGTCGATCTGGGCCTGCAACCGCATAAATTGTCGGATGCGCTGCTGGATTCGCTCATGAACATCGCCATAAAGTATCGAGATCGAGTGGATGTTTCTCTCATGCTGCCTCAGGTAAACTGGCGTGAGCCGAAGAACGATCGCCGCATGCAGTTGAGCATGCCTTCGAAATCTTCGGCGCCGGAGCCGCGCGCGGTACTTGCGGCTTTAGCCGGGGCAAAGGCCAAGAAGGGGTAAGACTACCCTCGGCCCGGCTTTCATTGCGGGGAATTCTGGGCAGGGCTTGAGGCGGCGGGCACGAGCATTCCCTCTCGAATCCTGTAGTCCACGTCGCGCCACCGTATGCTGTTGCGTCCAAACGTCAGCAGCCAGATCACGAATGCGGTGGCGTCCCACACGACGATGAGCGGCATCTTTTTCCAGAGTCCGCTCTGCTGCAATCCCCAGACGCCGACCAGCCATGTCATCGCCACGCGGAATCCCACATAGGCGCCGAAATACGCGAGGCCAATTCCTGCCGGATGAGTCAGCGCAACAGCCAGACACCACGGCAATCCCTGTGTAAAAGCAAGCCCCACGTGTCCCCAAGGACGCATGTGCCGCATCACCGTCATCCAACGGAGCCGCTTGCTGAAGAGTGCGCGGGGCGAATCATAATCCGGTACGGTCTGCACCGCGTACGGAAGCAGTTCGACTTTCAAACCTTGTTGAGCGATCAAACGGCCAACCAGAAGATCGTCGGCGGGCTTGTTTTCAATCGCTTCGTATCCGCCAAATCCAGCAAGGTGCGTGCTGGTTGTAACAATAGTCGGTCCGAGGGTGAACTTAATTCCATCCAACTGCTGAGCGACCAGAATTCCAGGATAGAAGTCGGAATACATGCCGATGGATTGCAGATGTTGCGCGAGCGTTTCATCGTGGATGGATACGTAGAAGCAGGTCACGCAACCCACTTTCGGGTCGCGCAGGGGAGCGACTACCGCGCGTAAGTAATTTGGCTCGACCCGGACGTCACTGTCGCTGATGACCAGAAACTCGTTTTCCGCTTCGTTCACCATCCGCACCAGCTTGGCCACCTTGTCGTTGATGGCGCTGCGTCCGGAACCAAAGAGCAGGCGGATTTGGCGTTCGGGGAAATCACGCATCAATTTTTGTAAAACCGGCACCGCCGGGTCGTTGAAGTCCCCGACGCAAAAAATCAGCTCATAGCTCGGATAATCCTGCCGGCAAAAGCTCGCGTAATTTTCGTATGCTTCGGGGTCCAATCCCCGGACGGGCTTCAAAATGCTGATCGAAGGCGCAAAATCAAAATTCTTCGACGGACCACCTTTGGAGCTCCGGAAAAAAAGCCGGGAACTATACAAGACGAGCAGGTAGTAGATGAACGGTGCGGCAGCTACGGTAAGAAATAGGTAATCGGCGGCTTTCGAAATCATTGCACCTCGAGCACTAGGATTGTGCCACGCCGCTCCGTCGATAGTAAGTCAGGCCCGCAACTGCCGCTGCTATCGAAAAAGGATAGCAAAAAACGAAGTATTTCGCTGCCCGGTCTTTGGTCCCGGTGAAACATCGGGTAAGATCATTTTCGAATGATTTATGAAACGTTGATTCCGTTGTGGGCCGCTTCACTCCTGGATGCACGACGGCAATCCATCGAGACACTAACGCGCATGACTGCAACCGCCGTGCTCGCACGATTGAAAGGCAATGCAAGGGGCGAAGCAAACACCGTATGAAAGATTCTCCGGGCCTGCACCTGAAAACTTACGTCTTTATTTTGTTCATCGTTTTGTTTGCTCCACTCGGCAACGTCCTGCTCAGTAAGGGTATGAAAGGTGTTGGCTCCGCTAAAAACTGGGTGCCGGGCGATATTTTTCATATTCTTGCCAGCATCGTCACTTCAGGCTACATCTGGCTCGGAATCGCCTGCTTGCTCACCTTCTTTGTCGCTTACATGCTCGTACTCACTTGGGCGGACTACAGCTACGTTCAGCCAGCTTCCTCGTTTTCCTATGCCGTGGTGGCCATGCTGGGTTATTTCCTATTGGGAGAAGCCGTGCCTCCGCTGCGCTGGATCGGCATATTTGTTATCTGCGTCGGCGTCTTTATTGTCGGGCATACGCATCCGCGAAGCACGGAGAGGGCGTAAACGTGCTCGAGTTTTTATTCCTTTTTACCATTGTTGCTGCGGGGACCGGCGGCGAGCTCTGTGTTTCCCGCGCAATGAAGGTGGTCGGCGAAGTTCACGACTTCCGGCCGGCCGCGCTCGTTCGTTTTGTTTTCCGAGCTATGCGCGTGGGTTGGATGTGGATTGGTATCGCGATGATGACGCTGGCCTTCTTCTCGCTTTTGGCGATGCTGTCCATCGAGAACGTGAGTTTCGTCGTTCCCGTGACGGCCTTGAGCTATGCGGCGGGCGCCTTTGGCGCCACGTTGTTCTTGCACGAACGCATCAGCCCGCAGCGCTGGCTCGGCGTCCTGATCGTTTGCATCGGAGTAACTCTCGTGTGGCTCAGCAGACGCTAGGCCACGAATTCAGCTTCCCACCTTTACGGCTTCTCCGGGTCCGTCTGTGTCGGTTTTCCGATCTTGATGGTGGAACCGAACCGCTTGTAGTTCTGGTAGCGAACGGACAAGCGGATATGCACGTCCTGACCGGACTTGAAATGCAGGACGTCGTCAGCGCGGGTATAGGTCGGGAACCAGTAGTGGCCTTCGATATTTTCCCGAAAGGTCTCGAACATTGGAAAGGCCTGGTCTTCCTTTTTCTTCAGCAAGCCCGTGGCTTTCCCCCTGGTTTTGACAATCTGGAGGTCCTTGTCTTCTACCCAGATACGGCCTTGAAAGTAGCGTTGGCCCTTTTCCAATTTCAGCGGAGCAATGTCAAAAACATAGGTGTTTACCTCGTCGACCTGCTCTCGGCCCACGTACTTGACGTCATACTTGGGCAAATCGGCCGGGGTCAGCACAAGAGGCCACACCTTCTCGATATCATCGAAATCTTGTTGCGACATGGTAATGCGCTGGAGCGAAGGCGTAGGGGCCACGAGGACTTTTTCGTAGCGCTTCCCCGCGGGCGTGAACAGGATGTCGCTGGTCAGGCGGTACTCCCCGTCGGGGCGGCCGTCCTCATCGATTTCCTGGAATACGAAAATCTGTGTGTACGTGAAGTTGTCGCGTTCCTTGCGGAACTCCTCCTCGTGCTCCGTGAATTTCTGGATGACTTGCTGCACGGGAAGTGCCGGCGGCTCATTGGTGATATGAGAGGACACCTCTTGCCTGGGTGCGCTTGTCTTCGCTGCTTCGTCAGGCACGGCGGATGGAGCCACGGTGCTTGGAGGCGGGGGTGGCAACGGCCCTTGTCGCTGCTGCGCGGCTATAGGCAGGGCGAGCGCGGCACACGCAACCAAGAATAGCGCTCTGACTCCCATTTTGTTGCGCTCCTTCTGTGCCATGCTGGAAAGGATTCCCCTCATTCTCTCTGCGCTCCTGATACTCAGACAGTCTCTACTGTACTTGAAGATTCGATGCATCGGACAGGAGTTTCGTAGCACGCCCTTGAGGCAAAAAAATAGCTTCAGGGCGTAACGACCTTCGCCTGCAACCCCGCAGGGACACGACGTTTGTGCGGGTGATATGCCCGCGTCAGTACTAAATATACTTCAAGGAATTAAGTGTCCTGCTGTAGGCACTTCTTCGTGGAACCTCGTTTGCAAAGTAGGAGCGGCTGCGGAGCGATGCTAAACGCGGCGTGCATCTATGGAGAACGGGCGCTGAGGAGGAAGCGGGGATGATTCCCGTTTTCGAGGGTCCAGATGAGGAGAGCGGCGAGACGAGTGATACCGTCCTATCAGCTGCCCCCGCCTAATTTGTACCCTCGAAATCACTCCCAGAGGCAACGTGTTTGCCGAAACTTTCGCTTGAAGATTCTCGAAATTCCACGGACCGTCGGGGTCCGAAGTCAGATTCAAGACCGCATCATCGAGCACGAGCGATCTGATAACCACCTGCCGATGCAGGAGGGCACCAACGCTAAGTTCAGCATCCATCCGCGCCACCTTGACGATATAACCGGACGGAAAGAGAGGGGGATTTTTTACGCCGAAATTGTCAATGTGAATCGATACAGGAAAAAACGTGAGTGCCAGCTGCCCGATTTCGACCTGCGTTCCAGTTTTCTCTTGGAGATAGGCGATCGCCTCGGGCCGGTAACGGTCCACGTTGATGAGCGCGGGTACACAACAAAAATGAGTGTGAGCAAGAGTATCGCGGCGATTCCAACTACGATTAGGCCCGTTCTTCGGCGGACGGCCACACCGACCTCCAGAATACAGTTGTTTTGGCGCGACGAGGAAGGCTATGAGAATGTAGATCTGCCTCCGCTTCGCAGCAATTAAATCGCGTCGGTCGAGAGGAACTACTTTTATCTGCTCACGGAATATGGGCCGTCCGTCGCCGGGCGATAGTCGGAGTAAGTGAGAATTCTGTCCATGTTGAGGCTTTTCAGGAAAAGGATTCTGGCGCTTGCCCGTACTTCGAGGCGTTTCGGCACCCAGACCGCGTCACCGACACAAGTCTGCTCCAGAATGATGTGCGAGCCACGCTGTACGCGAGCCACGAACAATCCCATCGAAAACGGCTGTGTTACCTCGCCGTCGACCTTGATCCAGCCGAAGTCCTGCATGTCGACCCAAAGCTTGCCTTCCACCTTGGAAAACATCTTGCCGAACTTGCCGTGCGCGTGATAGCCCGGATGCGGCGTGGCATGAAGCACGTAGGCCCGCCTGCCGCCGACTACCTCTTCGCCGATGAGCTTGAAGTCGAAGGCCTCGAGCACGTCGCGGAGGAAAGACCTGTTTTCCTGATCCTTCCGGAGCCGCGCCGTCTGCTCCTCCGGCGTTTCGTGCTTCAGCTTTTCCAGATCCGCGTCGCTTTTCCTCTGTTCCGCGGCCGATGGAGGCTGCCCGTTGTGTTCGATGAGCTGCTCGAAGCGAGCGCCGTTGACTAGAATCATTCTGGTGACGTCGACATTTTCCGATTTCACCTGACCCAGCGAGTCCAGGCGTCGATCCTCATCACGCTCCACGTAGATGTAATGGTCGCGCGCCTGCCAACTGCGCTCGAGGGCCGCCACCGACAGGCCCACGATCTCGCGGGCGTCCAGGACGCTCGCATGATTCTGATGTTTGTCCGGTCCGCTATTTTGCGCGAAGAGTGCGGATGAAGCCGCGACCACAACCAAGAGCGTTCCGATTCGGGATTTAGCCAGGAATTTCATCTTGATTCGCGGGTGGCTGAAGATCCCGGTGAATCAGGATCCAGGAATAGACTAACGCGTCGAGAGTTGAGTGTCTGTGCGAAATGAGACATAGTCTCGTGGCTAGTCTTGCCCGCCGGGGTCGTTCGATACACTTGCTTTCCTCCCCCCTACTATGGTTCCCCAAAGGATTTGCTCCTGCACGATTTCACTCGCCGAGAGCGCAGAAGCGCGCCAAACGCATCCCGCGTCAATTCTTATGACAGTCGTAACAAGTCGTCGCGTCATAGACGTAGCCGCCTACGCCCTGATGGTTCTGGTCCGTACTCCCCTTGTTGTGCGCATTGGCGCGCGTATGACAGTCGATACAAGAGAACTTCGCGTAGTCCGTCGAGACCAGGTGGCAGTCCGAACAGACCGAGCCATTGTGCGGAATGCGGAACCAAGTGTGATTAAAGGTCGCGCCCAGCCAGCCGGTGGTGACCCACGTAGTGTGGCAGGTCAGGCAAGTGGTCGGGTACAGCGCGGCAACGTGGTTCGGCACGGCGCCGCTGAGCGTTTGCGTGCTCAGCCAGGCCGCCTGATGGCATCCATAGCAATCCGTAGTCGCCGAAGTAAGGCCGAATGGGTTGGCACCCATGTGGCATGAGGAGCAGGGCGTGGTCACGTGCGCACCCTGCAACGGCCAACCGGTGGTGCTGTGATCGAACTTGCCATCCGCCCACCGTAGCGTGTCGTGGCACATCGAGCATTGAGATGCCGGGAAGCCCGACTTGATGTGATCCGGCACTTGGCCGCCGAGCGTTTGCGTGCTCAGCCAGGCCGCCTGATGGCATACGGAGCAATCCTCTGCCGGCAACTTGTAGTTGTTGCCCACGTGGCAGAACGAATCAGTGCAGGCCACGACTTTACCGGCCGGAGCCAGCTGGTGAGAACCCGTCAGTGCCCAGCCCGTCGTGCTGTGATCGAACGAAGCCGAATCCCAGCCCTTGGTGGTGTGGCAGGTCGCGCAATTCGTCGGTTGAAAAGCGGGCCCCGAGGTCGAGTGCATCGGATTATTCGTCTGCTTCCAGGTCGTCAAATGGCAGCCCGAATTCCCGCAGTCCGTCGGCCCCATCGTCAAGTTGTAATTGTTGTTGAGGTGGCAGGCAGCGCAAGCCACATTGGCGTGGCCGTTGGTCAGAAGAAATCCCGTGGTGCTGTGATCGAAGATCGCCGTGGTCCACGAAATTTGAGGTGGCAGGAAGCGCAGGACGGCACCTTGCCGCCGTTGGCCGCGAGGGCGTGCGAGTTCGTCAGTGGGAACCCGAACGCGGCGTGGTCGAACTTGCCGTCGACCCACTTAGTAATGGTGTGGCACTGGGCGCAAGCCGCGGCCGTCGTGGGGAAGCCCGCCTTGATATGATCCGGCACATTGCCGCCGAAAGAAGGCGTGCTGTTCCACTCCGGCTGGTGGCAGCCCATGCAATCGGCCGAGTTCAGCGTGTAATTGTTGTTGACGTGGCAGGAAGCGCAGGGCGTGGGCGAAGGAGAAGCGTGCGTGCCAGTCAGCGCGAAACCGGTGGTGTTGTGATCGAAAGAAGCGGAGTCCCAGCTCTTGGTGGTGTGGCAAGTCGCGCAATTCGTCGCCGCAAAAGCAGGCCCCGATGTCGAGTGGACCGGGGTCGTCGTCTGTTGCCATCTCGTCAAATGGCATCCGGAGTTCCCGCACTCCGTCGGCGCAATCGTCAAAGTGTAATTGTTGTTGACATGGCAAGAAGCGCAGGGCACGTTGGCGTGCCCGTTGGTCAGCAGGAAGCCCGTCGTGCTGTGATCGAAGATCGCCGTGGTCCAAGAAATGGTGTTATGGCATCCCGCGCAGTTGGCCACCCCAAAAGCCGCGCCCGCCGAGGAGTGCACTGGATTATTCGTCTTCTGCCAAGTCGTCAAGTGGCAGCCCGAATTCCCGCAGTCCGTCTCCACAATCTGAAGGTTATAGTTGCCGCCGATGTGGCAAGAAGCACAGGGCACGTTCGCATGACCATTGGTCAAGGGGAAGCTGATCGGAGGTGCGCTATGGTTGAAGGATGTTCCATTGAAGGTTCCCCCCAACCAACTGTCAAAGGAATGGCACGATTCGCAGGTAGTAGCAAACTTCGCGCTGGCGTGGTTCGGATTCGTAGTCTTCTGATAGTCCTTCAAGTGGCAAGAAGCGCAAGCCGTTGAGAGACCCTGGAACTGCCCAACCGCAGCGCCCTTATGGCACTCTTCGCATTGCACCGCGGCGTGAGCCCCGAGAAGAGGGAAGCGATTCTGGTGATCCTTAACTTGCTGAACGGCATTGTTCCAACCAAGAACGGAGTGGCACCGCGCGCAGTCCGTGCCCATTTTCCGCTGGTGAATATCGGCGTGGCAATCCTGACAATTCTTGCCCACATCTGTGAAGACCGGTTTTACGTGGCACTGCGTGCATTGAACTTTCTCGTGCATGCCGCGCAGTGGATAACTCGTTTTGTTGTGATCGAATTCAGGGACGGCGCGGATGGGGCGCCAGCCTGTGGCGGTGTGGCAGTTCTCGCAGGGAATGGCAAGCGCTCCGTGCGGACTACGAGTGGTCTCCCGCTGCGGTGCAGGTGCGCTCGCTGCCGGCCAAGAGAAGAGCAGCAGACAACACAGGATCTGAATGAACTTAGACGTAACAGCCTCCCACGTTTCAGTTTCCCTAAATCCGCTTCTGATGGCTAGGTTAGAGTATGCCATGATGACCGTAACCCCAGTCGTCATATTGTTCCTTGCGCAGGGTCAAGAACAACTGTACCGAGGTTCAGATTTTGGCCAGGGGCAACTTAGGGCCAAATTAGTACCAAGACTGCCGGTACTCTTGTCTCCTTGCAATTTGTGAAAGAGCCAGATTCTAGGCGTGGCAGATTCTTCGCCATGCTTCGACGCTTCGGTCTACGGTCCATTCCTTCAAGCCCGGAATTCATCGGCTGGGAATGCGAGGCCGCCAGAGGGAAGGACTGATTCAAAGGTTCGGTAGCAAATTTTGTCGCACTGGCGGTGGGGTTTACAAGCTGCAGAAGGCTTGACTTCAAAGGGCCGATGTCCGGGCCGTGGCAATCGGTACACTTCGAAGGCGCCTGTTTGTAGATAATCACAGGCTTGGCATCGACCATGCGCGTCTGCTTATGGCATTTGTCGCAAGCCACGCCTGCATGGCCACCCTGCAAGGGGAAATGCGTCCGGGTGTCGTGGTTGAAAGTGGAGGGCGCCCAGCGTTGCGAATCGTGGCAGTCTCCACAAAGCGTTTTCCCGGCCTTGGCGAATTGGCCGTCATGGGCGTCTTTATGACAATCTTCGCAAACTTGCGACGTGTCCTTGAACTGGATTTCCTTCTTGCCCGCGGGCACCTTGTGACAATCACCGCACTTGGCAGCGCGATGCGCTCCGAGCAATGGGAACTTGGTTTTCGAATGGTCGAAGCCATTCACGTCGGCCCATGACTTCACGTTATGGCAGGCTTCGCATCCCTGCGGCGTACCGTCGGCACGACGCCGCGCCATGCGTTCGTTGAATTCGCCATGATGCACATCCTCATGGCAGGCGGTGCAGGTGCGATCTTCGAAATGGAACGGCAGGATCTTGTCCTTTCGGCCGGCGGCCCCCACTTTATGACAATCGGAGCACGGCACGGCAGCGTGCGCGCCGGCCAGCGCAAAACGCGCCTTGCGATGTTTGGCGATCGTGAATGTGGAGCGGTGCCAATCCAGAACGGTATGGCAATCCTCGCATTTGTTCAAATACGGGGCGGCTGCAAATTGTCCGTCATGGGCATCCTTGTGGCAGTCGGTGCAGGCTGCGAATTTCACCTTATAGATGGTGTCCTTGCCCGCGGGTAGATGGCACTTGTCGCATTCAACGGCAATGTGTTTGCCCTTCAGCGGGTATTTGGATGTGTCGTGCTCTTTAACGCCGAAAAGCGATGGCTTCCATCCATCCACGTTATGGCATTCCGCGCATTCACCCTTCTTGGGTCGCGCTTCGAACTGGCCTTTGTGCGGGTCCGGCTTATGACAATCATTGCAATTATCAAACGGGAGCTGCCGTTTGAAATCACCCTTCAAATGGCACTCCGCGCAGCCAACCATGGCGTGCTTTCCGAGGAGCGGGTACTTGGTCTTGGAATGGTCGAATTCGAAGCGCGGCAGCAATTTTTTCCATCCGTCGGTGGTGTGACATTCTTCACAACGCTGCTTGAAGGAGCCTTTGTGCGGATCGATATGGCAGTCGATGCAGGCCTGGAACTTCATGTCCCTGTAGCGTGCCGGACCGCCGGGCACATCCGGCTTATGGCACTTCTCGCACTCGACCTTGATGTGAAGACCCGTCAGAGGATAGCGGGTCTTGGAGTGATCGAATTGTTTTGCCGCCTTCCAGTCCACGTAATTATGACATTGCAGACAATCATTCCCGAGTTGACCTTTGTGCACATCTTTGTGGCACGGTACGCAATTTTGCGACAGTCCGAAAAAGGACTTCGAAAGATCTTTCATTTTGATGAGCGCGCGTTCGTCGGAAATCATGTAGGCGGGCAAGTGACATTTCTCGCAAGCAATGCCCGCATGCTTTCCTTCCAGCTTGTAGCCCGTCAACCGGTGATCAAATTGTTTCTGCGAAGGCTCCCAATGGATCAGGTTGAAGTCCTCGCCGTTGTGTTCCAGGTGGCAACGGATGCAGTCTTTACCATTGGGATTCCGCATCTGAAGCTGAGCGTGATAGCCGTGCTTTGCTTCCAGCCGTTTCGCTATCTCTTTATGGCAATCCAGGCACTTGAAAGTAGGCGTGCTGGTACCGAATTGGTGGCAGCTGGCGCATTGGGTGGTTCCGGTCAGACTTTGATGGGCTTTGGAAAGCGGGCCGGGGGAGATTTGCGCGCTTGCGGGAAGGGTGAGGAAGAGCAGCACGACCAAGCAAGAAAGAAAACCACACGGCCACGCGAAAGCACGTCTTTCGCTGGCTAAATCCCGGACGACAGGCTCGAAGAGGGCCACTGTGTTCTCCGTGTTTGCGTTTCGCGGCGAAAACCGTGGGCTCGGGTATCTGAGATTATCACGCAAGAAGCGAGCGTGACGCCGCGGGTTGGTTAATGTGTCTAGAAAGAAAAGGCAAGGCAGCTCCCTTTGTCCCCCCGACAAGACGCCGACGGGATTCACCGCCGAACCTGGGCCGGACTCCGCTACGGCCCGACTAACCCTTTCGAGATGCTTCGCAGGGAGGTGAAGTCCACGGCCATTCTAGGCAGCAGCGATGTTAACAGAAGACCGAACTCGAATTTACCGCGAGTTTACATGTTTTACTGCCAGCCGAGGTCGGATAGATACACTATCTACCCGCGGGAGCAGGACTGTGGCTTCTCATCCCTGAAATTTATATCCAATTCCAGGCACGGTCACAATCAGCGTAGGTCTTTTCGGAGACTTCTCCAGTTTCTGGCGCAGACTGGCAACGTGCACATCAACGGTGCGTGTGAAGGTGCCAACCTCGTAGCCCCACACCTCGCGCAAAATCTCATCACGAGACAAAGTGACTCCTTCGTGCTCAATGAAATAACGCAAGAGTTGAAATTCGCGAGCAGAAAGATAAACAGGTTTGCCTTCGCGCGTAACTTGAGTGCCACGGATATCCGCGCTAATTGAGCCAAACTGGTGAAGGCCCTGGCTCGTTCGAGTGGGGGCGCGCCGCAGTAACGCCTCGATGCGGGCTACGAGTTCAAGGGTGTCAAAGGGTTTGGTAACGTAATCGTCCGCGCCCGACTTGAGACCCATCACCTTTTCGGCGATTTGTCCGCGAGCGGTCAGCAGGAGTATGGGGGTTGCCAACCCGGCTACCCGGATGTCGCGACAGAGGTCAAATCCGTTACGATGAGGCAACATGATATCGAGGATGATCAAATCGAAGGGTAGACGAGTCGCCTTATCGAAGCCTTGATCGCCATCGGTAGCAAAGTCGACGACGTAGCCCTCGCTTCGCAGGCGATCGCCCAGGGTCATCTGCAATGCTTCTTCGTCTTCTACCAGTAAAATGCTCTCGTTCATATTTGAATAAGCGGGGTCGAATTGAAAGACACTGCTGTCATTTGCAATTCTTGTTCCTCCGCGATAGGCAAGTGCAGTGTAAACGCACTTCCGAGCGCCAATTCACTAACTACGGAGAGCTTCCCACCCATCGCTTCAGCAATGTTCTTGGCCAGAGACAATCCCAAACCGGCCCCGTGAATCTGAGCGGCGATGACTGCGGCGCCGCGATAAAAGGGTTCGAAAATGTGAGGCATTTCCGAGCGGTCGATGCCAATGCCGTGATCTTGAACCGTGATTTGAATTTCCCGGCTGGCGCGGTCTTCCGAATCGGCGAGGACGCCGCGGACGCCGATCCAGCGACTCTCACCGCTATACTTCACAGCATTTACGATTAAGTTTTGCAAGCACTGGGAAATCGCTGACAGATCACCCAGAACGCACGGTAGGCCTGCCTCGACTTGCCGCTCGACGACGAAGCCGGCGCCTCGCAGCAGTTCCGAAGTGTTGTCCAGTACGGAATCAATGATTTGCGAAATCTGCAGCGGACTCAGGACATAGCGGCTCCGCCAATCCTGCGTTGAGGCATACTGCAAAATCTGATTGACGAGCTCAGTGATTTGGCGGCTTTGGTTTCGGATCACCGAGCCATATCTCTGCAGCTCTTCTTTCCTGCTCACCAGGCCATCCACGATATTGTCCGCGGCCGAACTGATGATTGCCAAAGGAGTACGCAACTCGTGAGAGACCGAGGCGACAAACTCCATTTGCAGGTTGGCCAGCTGGATCGCAGCAAGCATCTTGCTTCTCTGGATGGCCCAAACCGAGGCGCTGGCGAAGATAAGCGTAAAGGCGAGGACTGCGAGCAACCTGATCGCGAAGCGGCGAGAGGTAGCGACCACGTTGGCCAGGCGTTGCGAAGCCTGCTCATCGTAGAGCCGCTTGATTTCTTCCAGGTCCTGACGGACACGATCGAACGACTGCACGCCCCCGGCGAGGTCGAGGTCGACCGCTTCTTTCGTGCTGCCCTCAAGAATAGAGGCTAACACTTCATTCCGCACCTTGAGATATTCGGACCAATCATCCTGGAGACGCCCGGCGATCTCGATCTCCTGAGGCGTTCGCGCCTGACGAAGATATTCGATGATTCCTTCGTTTACAAGTCGATCAGCTTCTCGCGACTGGTCCGCATACTCAATCTGGAGATTGCTATCATCGGTGGTTAGGGCATAGAAAGTGGCTCGGCGGGTCTCTTGGGCCTCATACTGCAGCTCTCCAATTCTGCGAAGTCCCAGCACTGACCCAGCATACATTTTCTGCGCCTCGACATTCGTGGTGTGAAGATCGCGCATAACGAAAATGCCGACAGTCGTCACTATAAAGAAAACCATAAGAAGCAGCAGAGTGGAACTGTAGCGGGCGATCAAGCCCAATACGGGGTCTATTAGCGGAACCGAGCCGATCGTCTTTCGTCTTCGCGAGTGTTTGGTCTGTCGGCGCATATCTATTTGGACGGGCGTGGCGGAATATGAAGCCTGTAGCCCTTATCTTCTGGAAGCCGTTCGTCTACCCGAATGACCTTTACCGACGCGTCCACGTCTGTGGCGCGCAGGTAGCCAATAGCCCCGGGCACGTTAAATATGAACTTGCGAACGCCCACCGGAGTTGCCAAAGTCTTCGGTGACACAAAGACTTCGCCCGTGAATAGGCCGTGCAGAAAGTGATTTTTGAAATCACTTTCGTTCATCTGGCAAATCAGGCTAAGGACCGCTGCGCGTTCGGGTTGGCCGGGCTCCGTCATAACCAGGGTGATTCTGCGCCCATTCGGCCAGTGACTGCGCTCACCAAGAAAAAGACTCCGCAATTCAGCCATGGAGAGATTCTCGATCGGGTTAGAAAGGTTGACGACCACGGCCAAGTTCTGTTCCGACGCCGTCGGTGGTTCCGACGGGATAAAGGGGCGTAGGTCAGACGCAAACGAGAGCGCTCCGGCTAAAAAACCGGCGCCAATGAAGACGGACAGAATACCTCCCCAGCGTGGCATACCCGGGTCCCTCTAAAAAGTAAACCCGACTTGCAGGGCAAGGGCGTTAATAGCAGCCCGTCCTCGCAAGGTGGTGTAATCATATTGCAGCTTCAAGGCCACGGATTCGCTCGCATCGTACCGGAGACCCGCAGAGGGGCCTTGCCGCAAACGAACGTCCGGGAACACCGGCTCCGTGCCCGAGGCGTTTATATATTGGTAGCGGAAATAGGGGCGGTAGGAGCCCAATTGTCTTGAGAACTGAGTATAGAAACCTGGGGTAGTAAATACTTGGGACGTCCCAATAATGGCGTGACGAACAACCACAGCTTCGTTGAGCCACTCAAATCGTGGACGAACAAATATGGCGTGTGCGGCAAGGATGGTCTCGCCGACTCTCGGCGAGTTGATGGGGGCAAGCACGTCCCGATAGGCCGAGAAGCCCACCTGCAACCCGCGAACTGTTTGAGGTCGAGCGAACAGCGCGAGGTTGAATGCTTTGTGGTTCTGGTCATCAACTACGTTTTGCACTGGTTCTTGGGTTAGTGGAGAACGCGAAGCACGCCCATTACCTACTTCGGCGACGTAGTGCAATCCCAGGCGTCCCGAGGGTATCAACCCGGAAGCCGACACACCTACCGTGTGGACGGGCAGAATTCCACCGCGGTCCTCGAACTGAAAGAGCAAAGGTCGTCCCGTAGTCGTCTGAAACCAAGTACTGTGGTGATAGGCCGTGTTGTAATAGCCGATCGCGGTATGGAACCGGCCGGCCGCCACATTCAGGTAATCGTTGTAGGAATATTGGATAAGATAACGTTCGACATCGACGCTGAAAGTGTTGATCTCTCCCCTAGTTACTCCGTAAATGTTGTCCGGCCCTCCTTCGAAGACAATCTCACTGAGGAATTTGAACTTTTCCGAGATGTCCGACGTGACGAACAGGTTGAGCTGGCCGAGGGTGAAGGCGGTCGTGTTGCCTTTTCGGGTGTCACCGTGAAGAGTGATATCACCGAAGCCCCGGAGGCGCAAGAGAGTCTTGCTAAGGTCCATTCGCTCCGGCACTGCGCTTTCTGCTTGGCTTTCTGCTTGCTGCTCAGCTTCATTGACGGGCGGTGCGCTTCTTTGAGCGGGCCCGGGTGCTGGACTCACGACCGGAGCGGGCTGCCGCTCGGCCTCCAGTTGCCTGACTCTGGCCTCCAATTGATCAATTCTTTGCAGTAAGAGTTGTAAAGTTTGTTTATCCGGAGCCGTTACATCGCCAGGTTTAGGTTGCTGCGCCTGGAGAATCGTCGCGGTTACCAGACTTCCCAGAAGCAGGGGCAGTATTCTTCTCCTGACCCTCCAACCGGTGAGCTCTAGAGCGGGCAGAACTCTGCTGGGCGGGAGAGTAGACACCTTCATTGATTCCTCCTCTAGCTAGACAATGGCGATAGGCAGTTAACCCCACTATACATTAAGGGTTTTCGAGGCGAGGTTGCTGAAAGGGAGTATGTCGTGATGGTATAGAAGCCCAGACATGCCGCAACGTGTTTGCCAGTTATCGAAAAGTGAGCTCTTGTTGGATTTACATGGACGGGAATCGTTGATTCGAGTTTGGGGGTGAAAAAATGCAGAACCGCAGTTCTTGGCAGAGGGCATTCAACCGCGAGGCACATGGTACGGAGAAATTGCCCCGGCGGGTCCACTATCAAGGAAACGACACTCTCGGCGCCGTGGTGGGCGCCTGCGACGAAGTGGCCTTGAAACGCGGATGCTCGGAGCTTTGAATGGCCGGAACTGGCAGCGGGCGAGGCGGGCTAAGTTTTTTGCGATTCAAATCGCGGATAATTCGAGCGACATAAGCGACGGTCTCGGGGTAGGGAGGAAGGCCGTGATATTGCTCAACACGCTCAGGTCCAGCGTTGTAGGCCGCCAGGACTTTGGTAAGGTCGTTGTTATAGTGCACCAGCAGTTCACGCAAATAGCGCGTTCCACCTTCAACGTTAGAGGCGGGATCCAATGCGTTCGGTACACCCAACCAGGCGGCAGTCCGCGGCATTAGCTGCATTAACCCTTGCGCCCCTTTGCGGGAGACTGCATTCGGATTGAATCCGCTCTCGGCGGCAATCAGGCTGTTCACCAGGTCGGGGTCAACGTTGTTGCGGGCGCAGGCGGCGCGGACCACCGCGTCGAGGCTGATGACGGGTGTGGGGACTGAGGCTGGTAGCACCGGTGCGTCATCCTCTTCAAACCCCGCAAGCTCAGGAGTGGGAACATCCACGTAGTTGTCTGGCGCGGCCGTCAGGTAAAGACGGGTTACGTTGCCTCGCACTTCGCGACGTTCGTGCCGGATAGCAAACCCGTTTCGCAAGATTGCCATTTGCGCGGCGGATGCAGAGAGACTGGCGAAAAGGAACAAGGCTACTGCGATACCGATTTTGTATCCAAATTGAAGCCAAAAGACACGCACGTGCCGGTCAACGCAAAACAGAGCGCTCCGGAGATCGAAAACAGCGTATCGGCTCGCTGGTCGCAGCGGACCCGCTTCAGTGGCTCGACTGCGCCGATGGGTACCGATGTAAGACATTGGTTTAGTCAGTTTCTCGCGGCCCCCTTCCGTTAATCCGCTGATGATCAGGACCACGGGGGATCAATGAGATCGCCTGGTAACCTCTAGGATCAACGAATAATATAGATTGTCATTGCGCTGCCGCAAATACGCCTCCGAATTAGTGGGTTATGAGTGCCTTACCTCGGGCCAAGGACAGGAGCGAAATTTCGTTTGGTTCGCATGTCAATGGGGTTGAAGGTGCCAACTTTCTACAAGATTGACAAGGAGCGCCAACTGGTGATGACCACCGCATCGGGTGTGACAACCATGCATGATGCTTTAACTCACCAGAAGAGACTCTTGCACGATCCCGATTTTGCTCCGAACTTTTCGCAGTTATTGGACTTTACGCACGTTATGAGACTCGATCTGAGCGCGGAGAACGTTCGCGAGCTGGCTCAAACTAATGTATTCTCGCCGGATTCCCATCGGGCCTTCATTGTCAGTAGCGATGCCGTCTATGGATTCGCACGAGCATTTGAGAATTTGAGAGAAAGAATGGGCGAGCACGGCATTCGAGTCTTCAGAGATCTCGAAGACGCGCTGCTGTGGGTCTTTTCCGAGAAACAAAGCGATTCATATTTGGCAAATTCGCACCACGCTCTTAAACCCACTGGTTAGATCTCGAAATGGGGTCCCCGCGGAGGCGGAGGTCGCCGTCTTCCTTTATTACGTTCGTCAGATAGACAAGATTTAGTTCTTCGAAGCCATAAAAGTCTCCCCAAGGCTCGCGCCCTGGCCGTTACCCTGCATTGCTCCGTACTTCAAAGGGTTCATCCACCACATTTTCAACTTAATTTTCCCCCAAATTGTTGCTTTGTAACAAAGAGAGCCGGCTCAGTTCACGTAATGTGCCAGAAGAGCAAGGCCAGGGTACTCCCTGGGTATTCGCGAGTGGGTTCCAAACCAAGCGAGCGCGTCCTCGGGTCGCTGGTAGTGCCCACAAGCCAGCAAGGAGGCCAGACTGTTATGAGAAAGCTCCACCGGATTTGTTTGCTCATCGCTTTTATCTGTCTTGCGACAGGGGTCGCAAGGGCTCAGTCTTTCCAGGTTCAATGCCCGACCAGTACTATCACTCACCCCCAGGCGGGCAGTAATAATTCGGAACCTGCGTACACTGGTCCGACTTATACGGGCACGTTGCAAACGTATGCGTCGAATGGGGCCGGTAACGTAAACGGCGCGATCAAGTGCCAACAGATTTCGGGTGGCGATGGTTTCGCAACCATGGGCGATGGCTCCCAGACCTATCTGTTTGCCTTCGGTCCTCTGTCCGGATTGGCGGACATGTCGAAAGGGCTGCCCGGCACACAGTTCCCGGACGTCTTCAATACCGTCGCTCCTCCGTTGGTGCCCGGTGATCCTGCCACGTCTGACGGGGCAAGTCAGTCGCCATATTCGTTCGGCAACCCATCGCTATTCACTTACAACGGCGCCGTCGGACTGGCTCCTGATTTGGACGCCATCGCGGCCGGCACTTGCGCCGCTCCGTGTCTCGATGGGCACGTCGATCCGCGCCCGATCATGGATGTTGGCGTCATGAATGGCAACATGCCGGCGCCTCTGATGGCGATCGACGAAGATGACGAGTTCTTTCTTACGCTCACGAACGTCGGCCAGGTAATGCGCCCGGACCTGTTCGAGCAGCATACGGTTCACTTCCACGGCTATCCCAATGCTTCCGCCTTCTATGACGGCGTGCCCGACGCTT
>WNFP01001990.1_pt1 | contig 20750 bp, 23 predicted proteins | sample 5400201 | NCBI WGS metagenome assembly WNFP01 (sample SAMN13153355, study PRJNA577476) | soil metagenome | isolation source: 115 cm saprolite under Madrone tree | place: USA:California | collected 2016-06-14
CGAGTGCGCCAGCTTGGGTCTCTGGCGGAATGTAAAAGAATTGCCAGCCGGCCTTGTAGAGCTCTCTGTCGAACTCCGCAGGGCTAGGTCGTGAGACAAGATTCCATTCCCCAAGCGCGAGTTGGCCTTCGATCTTCACCGTCTCTGGCAACAATGTTCTGCGTCGCACCAGGAGGGTTCCGTCACGGAGACTCTTGATGATGTCGGTCATCGCCATAACTTAAGTTCACCTCCTCTTTGCCTTCTGGTTGGAGCTCCGGCGCCATTGCAGCGCGGGGTTGCCGTGTCAGCGGCTAGTTTTTCTCAGTGGACAATATTCCTGGATGGCGGGCGTGGATTCACCGCGACCCGTACCATTGCCGGACGCAACACGCGCCCGTGAAAGAGGTATCCCGGATCAAATACGTGCAGGATGGTTCCGTCTTCGTATTCGGCTGTCTCGATGCGGTCCATGGCCTGGTGCAGATGAGGATCAAAGTGCTTTCCGATTGGTTCGATGCGCTCAGCTCCGAGCTTTGCAACGTTCTCCAGGAGGTGCTTATAGATCAGCTCAAAACCCTTGCGAAAGTTGTCATACCCTTCCCCGCCGCTGGCCGCTAACGCGTGCTCGAAACCGTCGATCACCGGAATCAAGGCCTCGATCACCCGTGCGGTCGCCCGCTTGGAATCCTCGCTCCGCTCTCTCTCGATGCGCTTCCGGTAGTTGTCAAAATCTGCCTGTCGTCGCTGCAAGGTTTGCCTCAGGTCGTCTAAGTCCGCGGCCAGCTTGGCCACTTCCAAATCGGCAGTTACCGAATCCGCGGCGATGAGTTCTGGTTCAGCGGACTGCTCAGCGACGACGCTTTCTTTTTCTCGATCTAGGTTGATGCTCATATCCTTGTCCCACACTTGGCGTCTTCGCCCGTATAGATGCACGGCAAAAAAAATGGTTGCCAAAATGTAGGAGGTTGTCACTATAAACGGGCTGCCTTGAGGCGCAGAATCTACGTAACATATTGATATTAGACTTGTTATATGATGCTCTTGAATGGCTAAGAGAATCTGATGCCATGCAACTCAGGTGCTGTGTCCCGCATCTGTTCCTTCGGCATTACATGCCCCCTCCTCCGAGGGGCAGACATTTGGATTAGGAGGTACGTCATGACCAGCCTTGTTCTCCGTGACAATCTGTTTCAAGACCTGTTCGATTTCCGTCGGGATTTCGATCAGATCCTCAATGGGATGGTAATGGAGTGGCCGTTCCACGAGGAGAGAATCAACGGCACGTCCGCCGCGTTCGCTCCCGCCGTCGAGTCCTATATCGACAAGGATGGGAAGAAATACCACTGCCGTGTTTCACTTCCTGGGATCGACCCCAAGGAAGTTCAGATCCACGCGCAGGGAAACATGTTGACGATTCGCGGTGAGCGCAAGGTGGAGCGCCGTTCGAAAGACGTGGACGTTCTCCACGAAGAAATCTCCTACGGGGCATTCGAACGGACGTTCACGATGCCCGACGGCGTAGATGTGGACAAACTCAGTGCTGAATACAAGGATGGCGTCCTGGAAATCACAGCTCCGGTCGCCGCTTCGGCGCTGCCGCGTCGTATTGAGGTCAAGACTGCGCCGATCTCTAAGCAGATCGCTGCGTAAACGTGCGGTCCCAGGGTTCGCCCGGAGCTGCTTTGACTTTCGGCTCCGGGCGGCTCCGCCCTGTAACTTGCGCCCTCAATCATGAGCGTAAGGCTCATCGACACGGCTTTCGATCCTAATATTAGGAATTTCATGATGACGCTGTCTCGCATTGGTCTTAGCTGACACGGTCGTGTCCACGCTTTTCGATTGGATGCGGGGTTGGTATCGTTTCGCGTGAAAATCATGTCTCCCAATCTTCGCTCGTACCCACTAGAGAGTCAGAGCACGTCTACGGGGCGATTTTGTCGCCGAGCCGTACACACAGAAGAAGCCGATTCGAGTTTGACCGGAGAAGATCGTGGGCCTATCGATTTCCATAGATATATGGGCTAAAGTGAGACGCGGAGTCGGAAACGCCGGCGTCGGTGCAGTCCAACAGGTAGATGTATTGTAGCGGTCACAACGATGGCGTCTGGCGAGGATTCCAGCAAGTTCTCAAACAGAACCTGAGAGTGGGGTTCTCTCGCTTTCTCATAATATCCGCGTAAACGTTTCCCACGCGTTTGATTTCTTGTCGCTACCAAATTCCACCCTGCCCCGACACAGGTCGTCCCGCTCGATATCTCGCGCGCAGGTAACTGAGGGCCTCTGCCAAAAATCGCCAACCGGAGCTTTGCACGACCGAGCGACAAATTGAAGATTGGAGGAAACGCGACAGCCGCCGTCCAACTCGTCGCGAGGCACGTGTCGCGTCCTGTCGGCGCACCGTCAATTTAGCGACGCAGTTCCGACAGCCTTCGCTGCCGAAGCACGAACTTGTAGCTGACGGAACGCCCAAGCGATTCACTCCTTTGAAGATGATGAAGACAACCGGGGGCCGAGGATTGGAAACAAAGTTGCGAGTAAATCTGACGCAACTCCAAAAATGAGGTGATCCATGCAGCAACAGAGAACGAAAGTTTTGAACAGATTTTTCCCGGTAAGCCGCCTTATCCTTGGACTCGCGGCGTTACTTCTAATTTCCGCCAAGGCAACTATCGCGCAGGAGGAATCGACCCGATGGACAGGAAACGTGGGTGTGGGCTTCTCGCCGTTAGTAGGCGCGCTTGACAAACGCCTCGACAATGGCTGGCATGTTTCCTCGGGCGGCGGATACAGACTGAATGCGCGTTTGTCCGTAGGGGGACAGGTCATGTACAACGGCTTTGGAGTCAGCAGTGGCGTTCTCAAAGAGCTGTCTGTTCCAGATGGCAATTCGCATCTGTGGGCGTTTACCGCAGAGCCGCGCTTTTACTTCGCTCCGAGACATAAGGTCAACCCGTATCTCGTAGGCGGGGTCGGTTACTATCGACGGGTCGTACAGTTCACCAGGCTCACCGCGGTCGGGGTAACGGTGTTCGATCCTTTCTTCGGATTCGTTCCGGTTGTGATTCCTGCAAATCAAGTGCTCGGAACCATTGTCCGCGACGGCATCGGTGGCAGCGCTGGATTCGGTTTCAGCGTGCCTATCAAGCAAACTGGAGCGAAGTTTTTCACCGAAGCGCGGTTCCACTATGCCGACGGTGGCAGAATCCCTACGAGGATGATCCCTGTGACGATTGGCGTGCGATTCTGAGTTGGAATCGACACCGCAGAAAGATCATGACGCGTACACGGATCGCGATTATCGGTGCCCGTTCTGCTGGGTGCCGACCGACATCCGAACGGCAACTCCATTTGAAGTGGAACCAAAGGCTACTCATCTTGAGAGTCGACATGAAGGGAGAACAAGTATGGCAAGCGCAGCTGTAATCCGAACCGACGATCAAATCCAGCTGGATGTGCTGGATGAGCTGAAATGGGACGCACGCGTCCAACCCAATGAGATCGGCGTCGCCGTCAAGGACGGGATCGTCACACTGTTGGGCTGGGTTGATTCCTACACGAAGCGCTGGGCCGCTGAGGAAGCCGCACACCGTGTCCGCGGCGTGAAGGCCGTGGTCAATGACATCGCAGTTCGGCTACCCGTCTCGTCTGAGCGCAGCGATGCCGATATTGCCGCGGCTGCAGTTCGCGCGCTGGAGTGGGATGCATTCGTGCCCGTCGAGAAGATCGACGTTACCGTCACCAAGGGCTGGGTCACTCTCCAGGGTGAAGTCGAATGGCAGTATCAGAAGCAAGACGCAGAGCGGGTCGTCCGCCGCCTGTCGGGCGTCTGGGGGGTGGTCAACTTGATCACCGTAAAGCCCCGCGTGACGCCGTCGGAAATCAAGCAAAAAATCGAGCAGGCGCTGCTACGCAGCGTGGAAACCGACGCAAACCGGATCAAGGTTGAGACGCAGGGGAGCAAGGTCATTCTGACGGGAACGGTACGCTCCTGGGCGGAAAAAGAAGAAGCAGAGCGCGCCGCGTGGTCTGCGCCGGGAGTCACCTCGGTGGATAACCGCATCACGATCTCTCTCTAGGAGGAAAGAGATGACGAAAACATGTTTGGACATTATGACTAAAGACCCGTTCTGCTGCGTGCCGACAGACAGCGCTCAGCGTGTCGCGCAGTTGATGAGAGATCGGGATGTAGGTGCAGTTCCCATATGCGAGAGTCACGAAGCGAAGCGACTCATAGGCATTGTTACGGACCGAGATCGGGCCCTGCGAATTGTCGCTGCGGGATGTGATCCTAAGAGCACATGCGCCCGTGACGTAATGACCAGAGAAGTTTTCTCTTGTCGGCCCGAAGTCGATCTGCAGAAGGTGGTGCTGGCCTGGCTCGTGCGGAATGTTGATCCGGAAGTGAATCCTTGAGCGAAGTCGTATTCCCATTTCGAGATCGAACAGAAGCAGGCCGGCTGCTGGCCGAAAAGTTGCGTGAGTACGCCGATCGCAGTGATGTGGTTGTACTTGCCTTGCCGCGAGGTGGCGTCCCTGTAGGATACGAAGTGGCCAGGGCCCTGAATGCTCCTTTGGATGTTTTCGTCGTGCGCAAACTCGGGGTGCCCGGCCACGAGGAGTTGGCGATGGGCGCAATCGCCTCGGGCGGCGTCCAGGTCCTCAATCAGGATGTGCTGGGGCTTGGTATTCCGAAAGAAGTCGTTGACTTCGTGGCTGCGAAAGAACAGCGCGAAGTGGAACGCCGAGAGCGCGAATACCGCGACGGCCGCGGCTCTGTCGACGTGCGTAGACGCACCGTCATTCTGGTCGATGATGGCCTGGCGACGGGTTCCTCGATGCGCGTAGCTGCGATGGCATTGAAAAAGAAACAGCCAGCGGAAATTGTTGTGGCCGTGCCGGTGGGCTCTCCCGAGACCTGTGCCAAGTTTGAATCAGTGGTCGATAAGGTCGTCTGCGCCGTTACTCCTGAGCCATTCTGGGCGGTCGGCCAATGGTATAGAGACTTTTCACAGACCAGCGATGAAGAAGTCCGCGACTTGCTGAACCGAGCTTCAAGTCTTACGGCGAGTGGAGCTGCTTGATTAAGAAGAATTGAAAAGTGATTGCGTTGGAGTTCTCACTATGGCAGAAAGCGATCGACTACAGGTTCAGGCGATACGCAAGAATGTTCATGGCTTGACGGGTTCCCGACAGGATTATGACCTCCTCATGGAGCTGGCTGGCGATTGCCGTTTCGCTCTCCTCGGCGAAGCCTCGCATGGGACACACGAGTTCTACCAGACCCGCGCGGAAATCACGAAACGCTTGATCGAGGAAAAAGGTTACTCGGCAGTCGCCGTGGAAGCAGACTGGCCGGATGCCCATCGCGTAAATCGCTATGTTCAAGGCCGAGGGGACGATGCGAATGCGGCAGAGGCACTCAGTTCGTTCAAACGCTTTCCGACTTGGATGTGGCGCAATACCGAGGTCCTTGAGTTCATCATGTGGCTTCGCAAATATAACGATTCTTTGTCCGAAGGCACGCGGAAGGTTGGTTTCTACGGCCTTGATCTGTATAGCCTGCACACTTCCGCTCGAATCGTACTCGACTACTTGGAGAAGGTCGATCCAGAAGCGGCCCGACGCGCCCGCTATCGTTATTCCTGCTTCGAACATTTTGGTGAAAATACTCAGGCCTATGGGTATGCGGCGAGTTTTGGCTTGAGCAAGACTTGCCAAGACGAAGTTGTCAGCCAGCTCGTAGAAATGCAGCGCCAGGCAGCCGACTTGGCCAGCCGTGACGGGCATGTGGAGCCCGACGAATTCTTTATCGCGGAGCAAAATGCGCGACTAGTGAAAAATGCTGAGCGTTATTACCGGGCAATGTTTGAGAGCCGAGTCTCCTCTTGGAACCTCCGCGACGAGCACATGGTCGAGACTCTCGACGCGCTGGTCGTTCACCTCGGAGCCTCCCCTAAAATCGCGGTCTGGGCTCACAACTCTCATCTCGGAGATGCTCGCGCCACGGAAATGGGTGACCATGGTGAGCTGAACGTTGGCCAGCTCGTGCGCGAACGCTATGGTAAAGACGCTCTCCTTTTGGGCTTTACAACCTACACTGGCTGGGTCACGGCAGCTTCAGACTGGGACGGTCCCGTCGAACGAAAAACTGTGAGGCCGGCACTGAGCGGAAGTTACGAAGCGCTCTTTCATGAAACGGGAGTTCCCAATTTCTTGCTGACATTGCGAGATAACAATTGGCTCTCAGGAGTGCTGAACAAAAAGCAGCTCGAACGGGCGATCGGGGTGATCTATTTGCCCGAAACCGAGCGCGCGAGTCACTATTTCGAGGCTCGCCTCGCTGATCAGTTCGATGCTGTGATCCACCTGGATGAAACACGAGCCGTCGAGCCGCTCGAGAGAACATCTGAATGGGAGGCGGGCGAGCTACCGGAGACCTTTCCCTTCGCTGTGTAGCGGCGCACTCGCAGAGAGAGTGCAATCTCAAGATTGGAGAGGCCGCACAGTTCGGCTATTCAGAACCACGTAGGAAGAACACCGTTCAGGAGGAATCTCCGCTTGACAGAACTAAAAGAACATTGGCCTGCAGCATCGTCGAAAGAACCAGGCCGCGAACAGGAGTCCGATGAGTTGCGCCTGCAAAATCCGAACCACGAAAGAGCAGTCCGCATTCCCGTCGATCGGATAACGCTGAAGGGCGATCTGGTTGTTCCGGATCCTGCTCGTGGCATCGTGTTATTTGCGCACGGAAGTGGAAGTAGTCGGCACAGCCCGCGGAACCAGTATGTAGCGCAAGTCCTCCAGCAAGCTGGCCTGGCAACGCTCCTGATGGACCTGCTCACGATCGATGAAGAAGCGTTGGATGCTCGGACCGCTGAGTTGCGTTTCGATATTGAACTGCTTGCACACCGTTTGGTTGGGGCTACGAATTGGCTATCTTCGCAACCGCAAATGGCGCAACTGCCGGTAGGCTATTTTGGCGCAAGCACCGGCGCTGCGGCAGCTCTGGTTGCTGCTGCCAAACTCCCCGATCTCGTGGCAGCGGTCGTCTCGCGTGGCGGTCGTCCGGATCTGGCCGGAAACGCCCTTCGACGCGTGGTCGCGCCAACATTGCTTATCGTGGGCGGTGAGGACCTGCGCGTTCTTGAGCTTAACTGGATAGCTCTGGCCGAATTGCGCGCGCCGAAGAAGCTGGAAATCATTCCGGGAGCTACCCACCTATTTGAAGAGAAGGAAGCACTAGAGTCTGTGGCCCAGTTCGCCAAAAACTGGTTTCTACTCTATCTCTTTCGCGCAAACCAGCGGGCGCGGACAGCATAGCGACAGACAACCGTTCTTGAAAAATATGACATTGATCGAATCTCATCCCTTGTAATTCCCGTAGCCCTGTGAAGGTTGAGATCCGAGACCGCCAACACTCCCTACTTTGCGGGTCGCGGACCGCGGCGCACGGCATTAGCTACCGCCACGTATTTTAGCTGAGTAGAATCGCGGGAAGAGCGAAGAAGCAATCCGCCCCGGCTCATGTCTCCGCGCCCAACGAAGTCGCAGGGAAACACCAGTCGCTTTCCAAATATCTCTAGGAGCGGGGCGACATACTTTTGCGTAGCAATGCTTCCCAGGAGCACGATTTGCGTGTCGTGCCCGGAGCGGTCTGACAGGAGACGCGCGTCGCGCTCAAGGGGAACTCGATACTCAGGGTTGTTGTGATCGATGCGGGCTGACGACATGGCACGCAATTCTTCCAGTGTCACGATAGTCTCCGGGTCCAGTAGTCCGCGCGACGGTGTAATGACGAATATTCCGGCGACACCAGGGGGTGGATTGGAGAACCTTTGGGCATAGGCGAGCTTTCCACGGAAGTAGAGAGCACTCGCAAAGCTAAATATTTCCCCTAGTGGTGCACCCATGGCGCGAAGTCTCAAAGCCAGATCAACTTGTGTTCGACCACTGAGCAGCCCCTTGGCACGAATACCAGAGGCGTTGGCAGGCGACAGCAAAAAGATTCGTCGTGACTGCAAATCGTGCGGCACAAGCGTGCCAGTTGGATGAAGGGTATGGCCGTGCAAGATAATGCGTTTTTCCATCAGCCAGGCCTATTAGTTTTCGACTTTACGGAAGTTTGCTGGATCTCCATGGACCAATTATAAGCAGAACCGATAGCTCGATAGGAGCATCTGAAGTGGTGAAATGGCTCGGCTTCAAAGTAGCACCAAAATTCCGTTCCGCGTGTCGCCGATGTTGGCGACGCTCGTTCCTCGGCCGTTCCACAAGCCGAATTGGGTGTACGAGCAAAAGTACGATGGAATCCGAATTGTGGCTTATAAGGAAGGGGACAAGCTTTCGCTCATAACGAGGAACGATATCGATCGCGTAAGCGACTTCCCGAACCTCGCCGCAGCAATCCGTCATCTAAAGTCTTCAACGCTCTTGCTGGACGGCGAGGTGGTGGTCTTCGACCGAGAGAACGTTTCCCGTTTTCAACTCCTGCAACAGCGAAGCGGTGAAGCGAAATATGCGGTCTTTGACTGCCTCTTTGCGAATGGCAGAGACTTGCGGGCGGAGCCGCTAAGCGTTCGTCGCAAGTCGCTTAGAAATGCCATAAAGTCCGGAAACCTGCTGCTGATTGCAGAGCGGTTGGCCGAAAACGGTTTACAGGCGTACCGCGTGGCCAAGCGCCGTGGGTTTGAAGGCGTGGTTGCCAAGGATGCCTCATCACCCTATGTCGAGGGTAGATCGCGGCATTGGCTGAAAGTCAAGATCCGTAAGGAAGAGGAATTCATCATTGGTGGGTATACGGAGCCTGCTGGTTCGCGCAAATATTTTGGAGCCCTTCTCCTCGGTGCTTATAAGAAAGGCGCGTTGCGTTATGTTGGAAAGGTGGGCACGGGTTTCAACGAGAAGACCCTTTCGTCACTGTTCCACAAATTCAAGCCACTGGTCCGAAAAGAGTCTCCGTTTGTACCCCCACTTCGAATGAAGAACGCGACGTTCTTGTCGCCAAAGTTGGTCGCGCAGATTTCCTTCACGGAGTGGACGAGCGATGGCAAGCTGCGTCAACCCGCCTTTCTAGGATTGCGCGAGGACAAAAGTCCGCAGGTAGTTCTATTGCGGGAGAATTGATGAAAGAAGTAAGAAAGCTGCCGATCCAAGTTTCGAATCCGGACAAGGTATTTTGGCCGGAGGAAGGCTATACGAAACTCGACCTGATTGAATTCTATGCGGAGATCTTTTCAAAGCTCCGGCCTTACGTTGATGATCGAACACTGACAATGGAGCGCTGCCCCGATGGCATGCGCGGCGAATGTTTCTATCAAAAGGAAATGCCGAAGGGCATGCCTCCAGGCACACCCACAAAGCGGATAAAGAATGTTGCTAGCTCCCGCAAGTCGACGAACTACGTCGTCGGCGGATCACTGAAAACCCAGTTGGCTCTCGTAAATCTCGGATGTATTGCCGTCCACGTGAGCGGTAGCAGGGCAAAGACGTTCCCAAAGCCCGACTGGATGTGCATCGACGTCGATCCGAGTTCAGGAGAATTCAGGGACGCCGCCAGGGCGGCCATCCATGTCAAGGACGCGCTGGATATTCTAGGTCTCGTGTCCTTCCCCAAAACATCCGGCAGCCGCGGATTACATTTGTTTGTGCCTTTGCGTCTTGGTCCTACCGCAGACGAGGTGTTGAAGTTTGCAGAGAGATTGGTAGCCCGCATTGCCGCCGCTCACCCAAAAGAACTGACTGTCGAACACTCCATTGCCGCGCGAGGAAAGCGCGTGTATCTTGACCCGTTTCGCAATGGCTCCGTTCAAACCGTCGTTGCGCCGTATTCCGTGCGCCGACGGCCACGGGCGCCCGTGTCGACGCCTCTATATTGGCCAGAGGTGCGACCCAACCTCGATCCCTCAACATTCAACATAGAAAGTATGCGAGACCGGATCAGGAAAGCGGACCCGTGGGCGGACTTCTTTCGAAGCCGCCAAACTTTGACGTCAGCCTTGGATACGCTGACTAGCATCTGAGGATGGACAGAATGTCGTCGTTGAAAGAATATCGTGAAAAGCGCGACTTTCGGGTTTCGCCAGAACTCGCCGGTTTGGCATCGAAAGAGCAATCGAAGCGTTCCCCTTCGCGCATCTACGTAGTTCAAAAGCATCAAGCTTCCCGCCTGCACTACGATTTTCGTTTAGAACACAATGGTGTGCTCCTGTCCTGGGCTGTGCCGAAGGGCCCCTCATTGGATCCGTCCGTAAAGCGGTTGGCGATACAGGTGGAAGATCATCCGCTGGAGTACGCGCAGTTCGAAGGCGTGATCCCGGATGGTCAGTATGGTGCCGGAGCAGTCATGGTCTGGGATATTGGGACATGGCGTCCAGAGCAAGATGACGTCGCAGATGCAATAAAGAAGGGCGAACTGAAGTTCACTCTGCGCGGAAAGAAACTGCGCGGTTCCTGGGTACTGGTTCGCACGCCCGGATATGGCCGGAATGCCAGAAATTCCTGGCTACTGATCAAGCATGGCGACCGGTACGCTTCCAAAAGAGATATCACTGTTGCGCAGCCGAAGTCCGTACTAACCGGCCGCGTTCTCGCCGACATCACCCGGGACGGGAGCGGGGATGTCACTAAAGCCGCGACCGGTGATCCACCGCATCGACACCGTTAGCCTTCGTGACCAGGCGAACGCGATTGGACGTCTCTAAGGGCTCTTTGGGTCCAGCAAGCCAAAGCCGATTGCCCGGCTCGACTGCCTAATTTGCACGCGGGATATCAAAGTACCCCGCTACACAAACGCGCAAGCACCGTGCTCGAAATGGCTGCAACAACCTGGACCTGGATATCTCGTTTGATCCGGAATTTGGCAACACGAGAAGAGGAAGCAGTTCGACTTGGCGTGCAATTGAAGAAAATGTCCGATCGCTACAGTATTGCGACCTTGACACGCTCCTCTAGTAGAGTCATTCAATGGTTTTTGCACTTAGGTGGCTTGGGGCTCATACTGCTGGGACTTCTCGACGGCTTTCTGCTTCCGATCTTCCCGGGCAGCGTGGATATCGCAACGATCTTTTTGGCGGCGCATGACAAGAAATTATGGTTTTACTATGCCGCGATGGCGACCGCCGGTTCGGTGCTAGGGGGCCTCCTCACGTACAGGCTGGCCCGCAAAGGAGGAAAGGAGGCGTTCGAAAAAAGGTTCCGGCGCGAGAACGTTCAAAAGATCTATAAGAGGTTTGAGCGATGGGGCTTTGCCGCAATTGCCGTATCCGCGTTGCTACCGCCTCCGATACCTCTTTTCCCCGTAGTGGTTACCGCAGGTGCCACTCGGTATTCGGTAACAAAATTCTTGACCGCGCTCACGTTGGGTCGGACCGTCAGGTACACAATCTTGGCGTTCCTCGCGGCCCATTATGGCGAGCAAATCCTGACTGTCATCTCACGCCACGTGTACGTGGTATTATTCGCGGCGGTTGGACTGATTGTTTTGGGCGTTGTATTCTTCTTGTTAGTCCGCCAGCATAAACGAAAAATGCGAACAGCCTAAGTTCTTCGGCTATGCTCAGCTGTCCGCTGCCCGGCAACCGTAAAAACAATTCCCGCACTGCTCTCACTCCGAGACCAATCGGATCTTGGCGTCATCTAATGCACTGCCAGGCTTTGGCTGTTCCTGAGAGGAATGGCGGTGAACGTCGTGCGTCGGTCAAGAGTGTTGTGGGCGTCCCTGGTTATCCTACTGAAGGACTAGCGCAGGTCTTCACCTAATTTAAGACGAACTTTATAAGCTAACGTACTGTCCAGTAGTTAGTGGGGACGGACTTATGGCGTCAGATATAGGTCCAATCAAAAAGAACATACGTAAGTTGCGGAAACTTCTGAAGAAGGCGCCTAAGCTGCCCAATCCGGATGAAATCCACGATTTGCGCACTCAGATACGCCGTTTTGAGGCGATGCTTGAGGCTTTAGATGTGAACTGCAAACGCAACGAGCGGCGCGTGCTGCGATACCTAGGCCGCATACGGAAACGTGCCGGCAAGATAAGGGACATGGATGTGCTCACCGGCCATGCGTCGACGGTGCAGGTGGACCAAGAGCGTGATTGTCTTGTTCAGTTGCTTGAGTATCTGGGAGCGGAACGTTACCGGCATGCCGAGCAATTGCACGCACTGATGGGCAAATATGGTGCGGAACTTCGGCGCCGACTGAAGCGCACTTTAGCCCGTCTTCAAAAACTCATTCCTGGTCACAATAAGAGCAGGCCTGGCGGCCGAAACGCACGCGCGGCTGCCATGGCCTTCGTGCTCAAGCTGTCCAACGAACTGGCTACTCCCGCCACTTTGAACAGAAAAAATCTGCATGCCTATCGACTCAAAATCAAGGAACTCCGCTATGTGCTCGAGATCGCGGATGATCCCGGAAATCAGGGGTTAATCGACAAGCTGAGCGAGGTTAAGGACGCCATCGGCGAATGGCACGACTGGGAGGAGCTGATCGCGATTGCCGGAGAGGTAATCGATCATAAGGAGAATTGCAAGCTGTTGCGTGAAGTGAAAGTGATTACCAGCCGCAAATATGAAACCGCACTTTCTCTTACGAACAAAATGAGGGAGAGACTTTCTTCGTTTTTCAAACGGGTCAAGAAACGCGTGTCAACCAGCAAGCGTAGACCTGCCGTCCAACCCCTGCTGGAGGCTGCGTCGGCAATCGTCTCCTAGATTGACCTGGCTGAGCAAATGCATCAACGGGATCGCGAAAGTTGCTCAGGCCTATCGCCACATGCCAAAGCCAAATCCGCCGCTGTGGAGAAGCAAGTCCACAGAACGCAGCGCATGGTCAAGATTGTTGCAGCGAATCCGGAGCGGTTGACGCAGGGAAACCCCAGCGGATTGTGCGAACGCCGGATCAAAAAGGGTCTTGCGCGTCGGCCAAGGCGCGCACTTGGGAATTCGCCGTGCGCGTCGCCAAGGCGGATTGAGAAGTGAAGTTTTTCCCGAGGAAGGAGGCCCGTAGATTTCCGTCAGGCAGCCGCGTGGGAGACCGCCCGTAGGTTCATCCAGAGCAGGAATTCCCGCAGGCACGCTGCAAGGAGGTTCGATCTGCAGGGGACGGAATGGAGAGGTGATGCGTTCGGCAGGAACGGACTCGACATGGAGGTGCAGGGCAGTGGATTTCGAATGCATCCTGTTTTGGCAAAGCGAAGTAAAGGGCTACCTTCGCTTTGTGTTCGCCTGATACAGCTTGGCCGCATTATTTGTGTTTGTCAATTTTAGGTCGCGGCGCGTGCCATAGACTTCGTTATCGGTCCTGCGGGGGTTCTCCGATTGGCCGTATCACTAAGCCGCGCAAGCGCTCGGATAAACCCGCCTGTGAGCCGTATATTATTGAACTGAAACTACTTGGAATGAGCGTAAGGGTGAAGAAACCTTTTTGTGGATAAGTGCATCAATTTTCGCCGAGGGGTCAAGAAAGTGCCCCCCAGTTAAGTTCAGTCAGTCCGACGAGAGGAGGTAGAAACCGATGATTCGTAAACTGTTTGCTAGTTTGTTGCTCGCCGCCTTGGTCTGCATCCCCGTTTCCGCGATGGAGACCAAGTGCGTGGTCACCGGCCCTGCTGGCTCTTATCTAGCTGATATTGCTCGCGTTGCGGCAGGAGCCCAGAACCAGGCCGAGGAGATGGAAGCCTATCTTCGGAACAGTTCTGTGGACTGGAGGACGCTCGCCGATCAAACGGCTTATCTCGCGGATCAGGTCCGCACTATGCGGAGCCTGGTTTCTCGGTTCGAGCGGATGGAGTCGGCGTTGACTCCAGTTCAGAGCGAGCAATTCGAGCGCCTGAAGGCCGGGCTAGACACCCTGACGGTGTTCCTTAACAACACCAACCAGCTCATCGCGGAGAGTCAACTGTTCCCGGACCGCAATGCGCTGGCGGCCAACGCGAAGGCCATGATCGTCCGTAGTCAGGTTGTGCGAGACGCTGCGCGGAAACTGCGGATGACCGAGTCGGCTTAACTCACTTGAGCGAGTGCGCCCCGGGAGGCGCACTCGCTTCCCATATTTCGCGAAGTTGGAAATCTTTGGCTGCGACATCCTGTTCTCTGCAGGCCGAGAAATCGTTAATTGCTATGCATCGTCCAGAACTTCGTCCTTCGAGTTGCCTAATGATTTTTCTCCGTAGCTAATTTGGACACCAGCTGATCCAGAAAACCAGTCTGCCCGGCAAGCAGCTTGGCTTTGGCAACCTCAATTGGGAACCAGCCACCGCGATCGATTTCAGGGAATTCTTGCATTACCCCGGACTTTTTGGGCCACTCCATCCTGAACTTGTTGCTAAGAAGCTTCGACGGATCATAGTCACCCTCGAATGCCCAGGCCTTCACGAGTTTTCCGCCCGGTTGTTTGATCTCAGCTAAAGGGATCAGTTTTCCTTTCGGTCTCATTCCCGTCTCCTCCTCGAACTCTCGCCGCGCAGTTCCCAGTGGATTTTCGCCGTCTGCATATTCACCCTTTGGGATGGACCACGCGCCGAGATCCTTTTTTGCCCAGAAGGGACCGCCCGGATGTACAAGAAAGACTTCGAGGGTTTTTCCTCTTCGCCTGAACATCAACAGCCCAGCACTCTGCTTTGCCACGACCCATTCCCCGATTCATAGTCAACGACGAATCGTGTTACTAGTGACGGACCACCATCTCCACCGGCCTACGCGGACTCGCCAGACCTGGCTGACTGCATAGCCCATGTAAAACATGAAGCTTGGCTCCCACGGCATTGATGGATGCGCTCTATCGAACTCTTCAGCACAGCAGGGAAGTGTCTTCCGCAGGCGTGATCGTCGACGCAAAGGATGCTGCTTCACTCCCGTTTTATACAAAGTATAGATTTCTCGAGCTGCCCCGAATCGAGCGACGGCTCTTCCTGCCGATGGGTACCGTGGAACAACTGTTTCGATAGTCGCCGTTCGACAGTCGATAGTCGCCGTATTGACTCTCCCCGCGTCCGGGCATAGCATCCTGCAATCCTTACGCCTTATGAGACAGGAATAGCCTGTTTCTCTGGCACAGCCCGAAGCATCTAGCGGCTGAAGGTCTGCCAGGACGCGCCAACTTCTGGTGATGCCAAATGGAGGTGAGTTGTGTTTCGCCACACAATTCCGATTGGGCGCGTCCTTGGAATACCTATCGATTTGGACTACTCCTGGTTCTTGATCGCTGTCCTAACTACCTGGGTTCTGGCCGTTAGCTACTATCCGGCTGAATTCAAGGGCGGCACGAGCGCCGAATACTGGTTGATGGGTGCTGTGACAGCAGTTTTGTTTTTTGCCAGCATCGTTGTGCACGAGCTGGCCCATTCGTGGGTCGCCATCCGCTACAAGATACCCGTTCGCCGGATCACCCTGTTCATCTTTGGCGGCGTATCCCAGATTGAAGGTGAACCCGCGAGCGCCAGCGCGGAATTCCTGATTGCAGTTGTCGGGCCGCTCACTAGCTTTGCACTGGCGGCGCTGATTTTCTTCTCGGAGCCGTTGGTTGTGAACCTCAGGCCGGCACTAGCGGTAGCCAAGTATCTCGCGCTCATTAACGGCATGCTGGGACTGTTCAACCTGATTCCAGGATTTCCGTTAGATGGTGGGCGCGTTTTTCGGGCCATCGTTTGGGGAGTCTCGAAGAACTTTCGACGGGCTACATTCATCGCCGCCAGCACAGGACGATTCTTTGGCTTTCTTTTTATCATTGCGGGTGTATCGCAGGCACTGAGAGGGAACGTTGGCAATGGATTGTGGACGGCATTCATCGGCTGGTTCCTCGAGAGCGCCGCCGGAGCCCAAATCCAGCAGCAAATGGTGCAAGGTCTTTTAGTCGGCCACAAGGTATCAGAGGTGATGGGAGATGCATGCACCCACGTACCAGGAGACACTTCATTACAAATGGTAGTAGATCAGGAGGTTCTCCTACACGGTCGACGGTGCTTTCTCGTGGACCGGGGAGACCGCGTAGTCGGACTGCTGACACTGCACGACTTGAAGGAGATTCCTCGACCCTCATGGACGACGACCACTGCAGCCCAAGCCATGATACCCCTTGAGAAGCTAAGCAGCATCGATCCCAACGCAGAATTGTGGACAGCAATGGAAAAGATGGGTCGGGAGCTGGGAAACAACCTCGTCGGAATGCTTTCGAGGGGCGACATTGTGAAATATCTTCAAACTCTGCAGCAGGTAGGCGGATGAGACTCGGCGGTGGTCACACGTTTCTTACCGTGGATTAAGAACGAGAGTTTTTTTGATTCGAAAGGTCAGGGTACACCAGGCGAGGTTTCTCGGATCGAGCTGGCCACGACGGACCAATCCGCGGCAGGTAAAGCGAACTGCGGGGGATGCGTTTGAAACGACCTTACGGGAAGCCGAACTTTATGGGAGTGCTTGAAAAAAATCGGGGGGGGGCACGGGGATTGTGCGCGACCGCGCCGTGACAAGTGTGGGATTCTAACCAACGACAGGGCAGCGTTCTCAGCTTTACGGACATCTGCGTAAAGAAAAGAAGAGGAGCAACTAACCGAACTTTCGCACTTGGGCACATCTGATCCAGTTAAGTGCTTTGGAATCAGTAGTGGTTAGGGAAAGGTCTTCACCACAAAATAGCCTCCTACCGTACGGTTGGTACCTCGATTTCGTAGCTCTGTTTTTGCGCGACCAGGCGCGGTGGCGGCTGGCTCGGCAACTGCAATTTCAACTTCTCGATGAGGAACTTGGCGTCTGGAGAAGGTTGTGTGTAGCGCGGCAGAATCAACCACCGTTGATCGACCGTAGGAATCCACACATCAATCATTTTGATTTCCGCCAACTTCTCCAGCACCGCCGCCGATTCCCGTAGCGCAGCCGCTGTCAAGGGCTGCCCATCGGGAGCCGCGTCAGTGGGCTTGCCCCTTGACGGCGGCGAGAGCGAAGGGATCGTGCGTTTTGTCGAACAGGTGAGGAAATGGCCATGACAGTGTGGGATTCTAACGAACGGCAGGGCAGCGTTCTAACCAACTGAACTACGTCCCCAACCGTGAAATCAACAACTTACCGTAAAGCCTTAAGGAATAAGGCTGTTGCAAGTTTCGCATATAGCGCACGTTTTGCTTGCGGTGCATACGGTAGCGGCTGTCCCTGCCAAAACCGCCAATAAACCGCTAATAAGAATTCGTGTGCTCATGCGAGATTTATGCTAACACAGATGCCTTCTAGAGGCGAAGCTGACTCCGATGAATCTTGACGAATTGAGACAGTCGAAAGCACAAGGTTTTCATGCATTGTTCCGCGTCCCGGTTCGGTGGACTGCGGCTATTGATTCACCGGCCATTGCACCAGCGGAACAATTTCCTCAATTTGTGAACCGATCATCCGCTAGTTCTGTGAGAATGCGTTGTAAGTTTCGGGGCTAAGAAGATCCAGAAAGTAAGCCATGTTCCCTCGCTAATCAAATGGCGTCGCCATCCATCCAAGAAGTCCTCGAGCAGGAACTTCAGCAGGTAGAGACGTCCCGCAACTTGCGGCTCGGCAAAAACCCGCGACGGCCTTCCGCACAAAAGAGCTTGATCGGGCTTGCTTTTTCCGGCGGCGGAATCCGCAGCGCGACATTCAATTTGGGCGTGTTGCAAGCACTGGCTGGAAAGCGGCTGTTGCAGGCGTTTGACTACGTCTCCACAGTCTCCGGCGGAGGATACATCGGAGGCTGGCTGATGGGCTGGATGCACCATCAGGGAATCGGAATAAAGGAAATCGAGGAACGATTGTCAACGCCGCCGAAATTACCTGTTCAGGCGAACGACCCTCCGGAAGTCCATTTTCTCCGCGATTACAGCAACTATCTGACCCCCCGGAAGGGTCTGTTGGGGGCGGATTTCCTTGCGTTCGCGGCCAGCTACCTGCGAAACACGCTGTTGAACCAAATCATTCTTGTAATGGCGCTTCTTTCTTTACTGCTGTTGCCTCGGACAGTCGTGTTTCTGCTTCACGCACTCGAGGAACTCGAGGAAATGTCGCAAGGCGCGTTTATTGAGACCCTTCAACCCTACTTGCAGTCGCAGTATTTCGCTGTCGGGCTGGGGCTCGGTTTGGGCTTGGTTGCAGTGATCTTCATGGGTCTGAACCTAGAGACCATGGATCCTCGAAAGGGGAAAAGAGACTACTGGTTCGCCTATCCGTGGGCTGTACACACCTTCATCATCGTCCCGTTGATTCTGTCGTCGGCATTGTTCACATACGGGTGCAGCCAGTTCCTGACACAGTGGGGAATCGTCGAATACCCGAGGTATCGGGCCCCATTCGTCGGAATTTTTCTCTATTTCGGGATGTGGACCGGCGCTTGTCTGGTGCGGACGATGGTGCGCTCCAAGAAGCGGCTCACGGGAAACGGTGGACCGGTGACTGGGCTGGTAATGCTGACTGCGGCCGCGACTGGGGCCATGATCGGCTATCTCTTTGTTCCATTCGCGTACATCTTGATTCCCGGTGGCGCAGCGGGGGGCGCTGCTTATTCCAAATGGCACATTATGACCCTTGGGACGCCGGCTGCCATCGGCATCATGCTCCTTGCCGGCGTGATTCATATTGGGTTGATGGGACGCGGCATGAGTGATGCGCACCGCGAATGGTGGGGACGGTTGGGCGGCTGGCTGCTGCTGTGTGCGCTCTGCTGGCTCTTCCTCTTCTTAGTTGCAATCTATTTTCCGGCCGGTCTGAGGAGGCTTTTTGATTGGGAGAGTCACCGCACGGGACATCCCATAACGTTTACAGGTGTTGTTGTCTGGATCCTGTCGACAGCCTATGGGGTCCTATTCGGCAAGAGTGAAAACACGAGTCAATGGATTCCCGACGCGCCTCGGCGCAAGAAGTTCCTCGCTTTGGCAGCGAAGTTGACGCCGTATGTCTTCATTGTAGGGCTGTTGATGGCTCTTTCTGTCCTGGCTTCTCTCGTCGCGAACTGGGCGATGGATCTGAACTGGCCGACACTCGCACTTCCCAGCGACCTGGACTTCGATGTCCGAGTTCCCCTGCTTTGCCTTCTTTTGTTTGTGGGGGCCGTGTTTCTTTCCTGGCGAGTCGACATCAACCAGTTTTCGATCCACTATCTTTACCGTAACCGGTTGGTGCGGTGCTATCTGGGAGCGTCGGTGCCCGGGCGCAATGCTCAGCCGTTCACGGGATTCTCGGAGGCGGACAATGTCCCTCTCGGGAGCCTGAAAATTCCCTTGGAATCTCAGGATCGGAAAGATGGGCGGCCCTTGCCGATCTTGAACACCAGCTTGAACGTGGTCCGGGGCAGGGAACTCGCCATGCAAACGCGGAAAGCGCGTTCGTTTGCGTTTACCCCGCTCTATGCGGGTTTCACAAGACAAGCGGAAGCCAAGAGAGAGTGCGAGTCGTTTTTCGGCCGGACAGAAAAACTGGCCTGCAAGTTACCAGGGTTCAAAGATGGAGTCACGCTGGGCACGGCGGTTGCCATTTCTGGCGCAGCGGCGAGCCCGAACATGGGTTCGTACTCCGAGCCGGCGCTAGCGTTTCTGATGACGCTTTTCGACGTGCGTCTTGGTTGGTGGATTGGAAATCCCTGTCGAGAGGGCTGGCAGGATGGAAGTCCGCGCGTGGGCTTTTATTGCTTGCTGGAGGAGCTGCTGGGCGCAACGAATGATGAAAGCAAATACGTCTATCTTTCCGATGGCGGGCATTTCGAAAATCTGGCGGTGTATGAACTCGTGCGGCGTCGATGCAAATTAATTGTTGCCAGCGATGCTTCTTGCGATCCGACCTATGCCTTCGGCGACCTGCACAACGCGATCGAACGTTGCCGCACCGACTTCGGATGTGAGATTGAGATGAGTGGGGTCAAGGAACTCTTGCCCGAACCTGAGAGTGGAGAAGATCAGGGCAAGCGTTCAAGAGCTCATTTTGCGGTGGGGAAGATTCATTACAACCCGAGTTCTCCCAGCGAAGACGGAACTATCATTTATCTGAAACCAGCGCTGGTCGAGGGAGACTCGAACGATGTTCTAGCTTATGCGAAGAAGAATCATAGTTTTCCGCATGACACCACAGCGAATCAGTGGTTTGACGAAGCCCACTTCGAAAACTACCGCGCTCTGGGAAGGGCAACAGGGGCGGCCGCGAGCGAAGAAATTGCAGCCGAAATTCAGTGTGCCCTGAAATGACACACGCGAAGTCTGGGGTCTGCTACCGATGGGGGATCCCGACCATGCCAACCGCTGGCTAACCTTCCTTCGCAACCATCGGGAAGCGATTGCGGCCATGGATTTCTTCACTGTGCCAACGATTACGTTCGGCGTGCTCTACTGCTTCTTCATCATCGGCCACGATCGCCGAGGCATCCTGCACGTCAACGTCACGAAGGATCCAACGAGCGCTTGGATCATCCAGCAGTTACGTGAGGCGTTTCCCTTGAAGCCTCTCATAAATACCTGATCTTTGATCGCGATCAGAAATTCGGGTTCGAGGTTATCGCAGCGGTAAAAGCGACCAGGATCGTGAAGCATAGTCGTTCTGCCAGGGACTCCGGAAGGAAGTGAACGTGGCTGCGTCCGTATACAAAGGCTCCGGCATACCTCGGATTGTGCAAGATACGCAGCACCTGGCTGTGTCCCAAGGCGGCCCACACCAGGTCTCCCTTGTGGGCTCCGGTGCGAACGCGTCTGGGAAACTGCAGACCTTGCTTTTGAAACGCTTTCACTGTGGCCATTGCAGATCCCGTGCTGCGGAAAGTTTCAAACAATAAACGTAAGC
>WNFP01001145.1_pt1 | contig 20730 bp, 12 predicted proteins | sample 5400201 | NCBI WGS metagenome assembly WNFP01 (sample SAMN13153355, study PRJNA577476) | soil metagenome | isolation source: 115 cm saprolite under Madrone tree | place: USA:California | collected 2016-06-14
TGCTCGTTTTCAAGCTCTTCAAGATTCTGTGTGGTGGTCTTGTGCTCCTTGGCGATGATGTCAAAATCCGGCTGGACCGCGTCCATACTCACGACGTAGTCGTCCTTGTCGAGATCCATCCCGTTCACGCCGCCGGCGTTGCGGCCCATCGGTCGCACTTCCGTCTCCCGGAAGAGGATCGCCTGGCCCTCGTGGCTGGCCAGAAAAATCATTTTCTTGCCGTCGGTGAGCTTCGCGCCGATGAGCTCGTCCTTGCCGTCCAGGGTGATGGCGATGATGCCCGTCGAGCGGGGGTTCGAGAATTCAGTCAGCGTCGACTTCTTCACCGTGCCGCTCTTGGTGGCCATAAAGACGAACTTGTCGGCTTCTTCCAGGTTGCGGGCCGCGACCAGCGCGGTAAGTTTCTCGTCTTCCTGGAATTTTACCAGGCTGGAAATCGCCTTGCCGCGCGTCGCTGCAGCGGCCTCCGGCAGTTCGTACACCTTTAGCCAGTACACTCGGCCCTTCGACGTAAACAGCAAAATGTAGCTGTGCGCCGAAGCGATAAAGAGGTACTCGACGAAATCTTCTTCTTTCGTCTTCGCGCCGATGCGCCCCTTGCCGCCGCGCGACTGGTGCCGGTAGGTATCCGCGGCGGTGCGCTTGATGTAGCCGGCATGGCTCACGGTGATCAACATTTCCGTATCGGCGATCAGGTCCTCGAGTTTGATTTCATCCACTTTGTCGACGATCTGCGTGCGGCGATCATCACCATACGCTTTGTGCACTTCGCGCAGCTCGGCGGTGATGACCTGCCTAAGTTTCTTGTCGCTCGCCAAGATCTCGCGCAATTCGGCGATCAATTCACGAATGGACTTCAATTCCTTGAGAATTTCGTCGATGGAGAGCTGCGTCAGCCGATGCAGTTGTAATTCGAGAATGGCGTCGATCTGCGCATAACTGAGGCCCAGGGCGTTCCCGCGACCGGCCGCTTCAATTTCCGGCGCTCCCTGCGCGCGGTACTTTCGGCCGTCCAGCTTCACGCCCTCGATTTTCTTGGACTTTCCGTTTTCCGTGATGGTGACGTCCTGTTCTCCAAAATACTTGAACAGGTTTTCCTTGGCGTCCAGGCGGCTGGAAGAACCGCGGATGATGCGGATCACGTTGTCCAAGTGATCCAGGGCAATCTGATAGCCCAGCAAAATGTGCTCGCGCTGTTCGGCCCTTTTCAGCTCGAAGATGGTACGGCGGCGGATCACATCGATGCGGTGCTCGATGAACAGCTTGATCATGGGGATCAAGCCCAGCTCGCGCGGTTGCCCGCCAACGATGGACAGCAGGATCATGCCGAAGGATTCCTGCATCTGCGTGTATTTGAAAAGATTATTCAGGATGAGCTGCGATTCTTCGCCGCGCTTCAGCTCGATGACGATGCGCATGCCCTCGCGCGAGGATTCATCGCGCACATCGGAAATGCCTTCCAGCTTTTTCGACTGCACCAGTTCGGCAATGCGCTCGATCAGCCGCGCTTTGTTCACCTGATACGGAATTTCCGTAATAACGATGCTTTCGCGGTCCTTGCCGGAGTCTTCCATGGCGGCCTTGGCGCGCATCGTGAAGCTACCGCGGCCCGTTTTGTAAGCGGCTTCGATGCCTTCGCGGCCGGCGATGTACGCCCCGGTTGGAAAGTCCGGGCCGGGCACAATCTTCATGATTTCCTTGAGCGTCGCGTCGGGCCTGTCGATGAGCAGAATGGCGGCGTCCACGATCTCGCGCAAGTTGTGCGGCGGGATGTTGGTAGCCATGCCCACGGCGATGCCGCTGGCGCCATTGACGAGCAAATTCGGAATGCGCGACGGCAGAACGACCGGCTCTTCGCGCGTCTGATCGAAGTTGGGGATGAAATCGACGGTTTCTTTTTCGAGGTCGGCGAGAATGTCTTCCGAGATTTTCGCCAGCCGCGCCTCGGTGTATCGCATGGCCGCCGGAGGATCGCCATCGACGGAACCGAAATTCCCCTGCCCGTCGACCAACGGGTAGCGCATGTTGAAATCCTGGGCGAGACGAACCATCGCGGGGTAGATCACGGCTTCACCGTGCGGGTGATAATTCCCGGAGGTGTCGCCGCAGATCTTGGCGCACTTGCGGTAGCCGCGGTTGGAGGCCAGGCCGAGGTCGTTCATGGCCACCAGGATGCGCCGCTGCACGGGCTTCAACCCGTCGCGCACATCGGGCAGCGCGCGCGCGATGATCACGCTCATGGCGTAGTCCAGGTACGACTTGCGCATTTCTGCTTCGATATCGATCGGAAGCAGTACTGACTGATTTGTCTCGTCGGCCATTTCGCCCTCGTCTTGCTTTGTCGGCCGCGGCTTCCGCCGCGACCTCTAGCTCTGTAAGGTAGCTGCGTACTCGGCGGCCCGGTTATTTTGCCGAAAAAGTGCCGCCGGACGCAAAAATAAACGCCGGCCGGTGGCCCGCGCGGCTACGCTCTAGTGGCTCGCGGCATGCCCCAGCACATAGGCCTTCACGGTGTCGAAGGCCTCCGCCGTATTCGTAAACCGCCGGGCCGCAAAATGCTCTTCGATCTGGTGCAAAAACGCGTCGCGCTCGTGGTCGCCTCGAAATTCAACGGCCACGCCGCGTTGGTTGTCCGGCGTTTTCGTGGGCGTGGCGCGAAACCCGCTGCAACTCAATCCCCGCAGCCCCGGCAGCGTCGTCCATCCCAACTGATAAATCATGGCTGGCTCGGGCTGCGCGGCCGCAAAACGAGAAAGATCACCACGCCGAAGGCCAACACAATCAAAAGCCCGATCGCATCGGCGACCAAAAAGTCTCGCCAGCTGGCAGCTCCCGATCTGTCGCTCAGCCGAAGGGCTTCGCGCCAGGCTCGAAATTCATGCACCACACGCGGCAACCGGAATCCCAAGGTGGCCACCGCCGCCAGCAGCAGACCCCAGCGAACCGCGCTGCGCAGGGAGCCGGCACCGGCTTGGGAGTCCACCGTCACGTCTCAGATATCCAGGTTCACCACTTCCAGGGCGTTGTCCTCGATGAACTTGCGGCGCGCCTCCACGTTTTCGCCCATGAGGGTGGTGAAAATATCCTCTGCGGCAACGGCGTCTTCGAGCTTCACCTGAAGCAACGTACGCGTGTCCGCGTTCATGGTGGTGTCCCAAAGCTGCTCGGCGTTCATTTCCCCCAGGCCCTTAAATCGCGTGATGGTGAAGTCTTTCTTGGCGTCTTCCACCACGTAGTCGAGTACGTCGGTGGCCTTCTCCTTGGTCACCTTGTCGCCGTTGCGGGTCACGGTGAACGGCGGATGGTTGAATTCTTCGATCTGCTTGGCGAGTCCTCGCAGTCGCTTATACTCCGCCGTGGAGGCCACCGCCCAGTTGATCTTCTGGCTATGCGGCGGCCCGAACTGGATCTCGTACAGGCTATGTTCTTCATCGAAGACGATTTTGCCTTCGAGTTTTAGCTTGGTTTTCTCCAGCTGCTTCAATAGTTTTTCGAGCGCTTTCTTGTCTTCGAAGTCGGTCTTCTTCTCCAGGCCGCTTTCGGCCAGCAGTTCGACGAGAGCGTGCTCACGCAGCCGGCGGCCGAGCTTGGCCGCCGCGGCCTCGTACTCCTGCACATTCAGCAAGAAAGAAGTCAGCCGCGCGCCCTCCAGACTCACGCCTTCCTTGGCTTTCACCACGTGGTCTTCGGTGGCGCGCTTCATCAGCTCGCGCGCGAAGTCGCGCTCATCGCGTATATATTTTTCGGTCTTTCCGCGTTTCACGCGGTAGAGCGGCGGCTGCGCGATGTAGATGTGCCCCCGCTCGATCAATTCCTTCATGTGGCGGAAGAAAAACGTCAGCAGCAGAGTGCGGATATGGCTGCCATCCACGTCCGCATCGGTCATAAGGATGATTTTGTGGTAGCGCAGCTTGCCGGCATCGAAATCGTCTTTGCCGATGCCGGTGCCCAGCGCCGTGATGATGGCGCGAATTTCCTCGTGACCGAGCATCTTGTCGTAACGTGCCTTTTCAACGTTAAGAATTTTGCCTTTGAGCGGCAGGATGGCCTGATACTTGCGGTCCCGGCCCATCTTCGCCGAGCCACCCGCCGATTCGCCCTCAACGACGAACAGCTCGCACCGCGCCGGATCGCGTTCCTGGCAATCTGCGAGTTTTCCCGGCAAGCCGCTGGCATCCATGGCAGACTTGCGGCGCGTCAACTCGCGCGCTTTGCGGGCCGCTTCGCGGGCGCGCGCAGCTTCAATGCACTTGCCGATGATTCGCCGCGTCACGGTGGAGTGCTTGTCAAACCACTCGCCGAGCTTTTCGTTGACGAGCTGCTCGACGTCACCCTTGATGTCGCTGTTCAGCTTGCCTTTGGTCTGTCCTTCAAACTGCGGTTGCGGCAGCCGTACACTGACCACCGCGACCAGGCCTTCCCGAACGTCATCGCCGGTGATGGTGACTTCGTCTTTTTGTTCCTTCAGCATTCCGGCCGACGATGCAAAGTTATTGATGGAGCGCGTCAGGGCCGACCGGAAGCCGGAAAGGTGCGTTCCGCCATCGACGGTGTTGATGGTGTTCGCAAAAGCAAAAACGTTTTCGCCGTAGGTATCGTTGTATTGCAGCGCGATTTCGATCTCCACAGTGCCGCGCTTGCCCTCGAAGTAGATCGGCGAATCATGCAGCGCGGCTTTTCCGCGATTCAGATGCTTGACGAACTCCGTGATGCCGCCGGTGAACTTGAATTCCGCGGTCTTTTCCGTGCGCTCGTCGGTGAGCGTGATTTTCAAGCCTTTATTTAGAAAGGCCAGTTCGCGCAAGCGCTGCGCCAGGGTGTCAAAACTGTACACGGTCTTCTCGAAAATCGTGGGATCGGGATGGAAGGTAACTTTCGTCCCGGTCTTGCGGGTCTTACCGGTCTGCTTCAGTTTGTTGGTGGGCTTGCCCTTTTCGTAAGTCTGTTCCCACACCTCGCCGTCCCTGGAAATTTCCAGCTCCAGCCAATCGGAAAGCGCGTTGACCACCGAAACGCCCACGCCGTGGAGACCGCCAGAGACTTTGTAGGTGTCGCTGTCAAATTTTCCGCCAGCGTGCAGCACCGTCAGCACAACTTCCGCCGCGGGGCGCTTCTCCGTCGCATGCATGTCCACCGGGATGCCACGGCCGTTGTCCACCACGGTGACCGAGTTGTCGGCGTGCACGGTGACGCTGATCTCATCCGCATAACCGGCCATCGCTTCATCGACCGAATTGTCCACCACTTCCCAGACCAGATGGTGCAAGCCCATCTCTCCGGTGGAGCCGATGTACATGGCCGGGCGCAGCCGCACGGCCTCCAGGCCGCCGAGAACTTTGATGGACTTGGCGTCGTACTTGTGGCCGCCTTGCGGCGTAGCAATCACGTTTTCTTTGTCGCCCATGCTTTCTCCTGGTCCGGCAACTTCTCGCTGGTGGCTGCGGCGCCCGGACAGACTCCCGGCAATTCGCAGTGCGGGTCCGCGCTCAAAACGCGTTGGCGTGGAGCAAGGAAGGCGTGTTTAGGGAATTCCGTACGTCGCCTTACCCTGTGATTCCGGCTTCGCCGGGCGAATCCGAAACTCGTAGGGTTCCTGCTCCATCCCATCTCGCGCAGCGAGACGTGGCGAAGACTCATGTTTCTCCAAGCGCGTGGCCGAGTGGGCTCCTGGCCGAGAGCCGGTTGGCAGGCCACGTTTGCCTGGCGGACGTGTCGATTCAAGAACAGACTCGACAACCCCAGGATTGTACTCGCTCTGGGGCTTTTTCTCAAGTATTTGAAACCGCCAAGAACCTGTATAAATTGTCTGTTTCCTTGGGCTTACAAGTTCAACCGCAAGACAGAAGGTTCGAAAACTTAGTCCCCTTGGGGGCCTGCTGGGGGCCTCGCTCCGGTGGGTCGTTTAGGGGTGGGCGGAACCGCACAGGGCGAAAATCATCACCCACGATGTAGAGAACCTGTCAGATGCGCATGGGCATGATGATGTAGCGGTAGCGGTAGGATTCGTCGGCCAGCGGGCGCATCTGGCCGGCGGATTGTTCGTCTTTCAGTTCGATGCTGATCGGACCGTCGGCCGCGGCGCCCAGGAAATCCAGCATGTAGCTGGCATTGAAACCGATGGCGATGGGCTCGCCTTTGAATTCTTTCTCGATGCTTTCTTTGGCCTCGCCATATTCCGGACTGGAGGCGGAGATCTCAATGCCTTCTTTTGAAACGGCCAGCTTGACGGCGTGGGAGCGTTGATCGGCAAGCTGCGAGACCCGGCGAACCGCATCGCTCAATTCAGCTCGCTCCATGACCACACTCTTGTTGTTGTCGCGCGGAAGCACCGCTTCGTAGTTCGGAAATTGACCGGTAAGAATGCGTGAAATCAGCAGCCGATGGCCGACTTGGAAAAACAGGTGGCTTTCGTCTTTAGCAAATTCGATGGCCGCGTCGGAGCCAGCGGCGACGGAAAGTTTTTCGACTTCGTCCATGGCCTTCTTGGGAATAAGCAATTTCACTTCGCCATTCAGTCCCGCAAGTTTGTGATCGGTCTCCGCAAGCGCCAGGCGATGCCCGTCTGTCGCCACCATCGCTAGCGTGTCGGGCTTCAGGATCAGCAAGCCGCCGTTCAACGTATAGCGCGATTCTTCCATGGAGATCGCAAATTTCGTCTTGCGAATGAGGTTCTCAAGGATCGCGGCGGGAATCTTCACCAGCGTGTGGGGCATCACCGGCAGCGCAGGAAAGTTCTCCTTGGCCATCCCCACCAGCTTATATTTCTTCTTTTCGCTGACGATTTCCACCCAATGATTCTCGAGTAGCTTGACTTTGATCTCGCCCTCGGGAAGCAAGCGTACTAACTCCAACAGTTTCTTGGCAGGGATGGTCCCGGCACCTTCTTTCTTGATCTTGGCTTCGCAAGACGTGCGAATGCTCAACTCCAAGTCGGTCGCCGTAATCGTCAACTGGCTGCCTTTGACCTCCACCAGCAGATTCGACAGAATGGGAATGGTGGTCTTGCGCTCAACGACACCCTGCGTCGTTGAGAGTTCGTTCAACAGTACGGACTTGGTGACACTGAATTCCATCGCTTGGTATTCCTCGAATGCCGTTCCGGGTGCGGTCATTAGTGACCCTCGATCAGGCTTGACACGTCGCCTTCCCTGGCTACTTCTACTGCTGTCGTACTTTACTCGCTTTTAAGCCAGTTAGAAAGCCTGCTTCCTACGCTGGCACTGTGGAAATACGTGGGAAACGCTAGCTCTCGCTCCTCATCCTGGGCCGCCAAAATCCTAGCCCCGCCGGAGCAAAACGAACCCAGCAGCAACAACAATATATGGAATTTTCCCCAAAAAAAATTTAGCCACAACGCTTGTTGTTGTGATGAGCGCTGTGAATTTGTGGAAAGCGGACAAACCCGAATCGTGCATTTGATTTACGTCCCCGCATGCCCAAGTGTCACTTTGTGAGAAACGCGGAAAACCAGGCCGTGGCTGTCCGGCTAGGCATGAGATGTAGGATTTGATCCACACCCATCAACAAATTATCCGCACCTTTCTCAAATCTTCTTCACAGGGCCGGCATCTGCGCGGGCCAGTAGGATGGCGATAAGGACGGGCAAGCACGGGTCGCAACAATTTATGGAAAGAGCGCAAAAGGCAGGCGGAAAGAGCCTAAGGTGCGAGGGAAGAGTTACTGCAGTGCGTCCATCAGACGTGTGATGGTGCGGTTTAGGTCTTTGTCCGAGCGCCGCAACTCGTCGATCTTGTTGATCGAATGCAGCACGGTGGTGTGGTGCTTGCCGCCGAACTGGCGACCGATCTCCGGAAGCGAAGCGGTGGTGAGCTGCTTGACGATATACATGGCCACCTGGCGCGGAAAAGCGATCGCGCGGGTGTTACTGCGGACTTTCAAGTCCTGTTCCCGCAGATTGAAGTGCTCGCTCACGCGTTTCTGGATCAGATCGATGGTCACGCGCTTTTCCTGGGAAGCAATGATGTTTCGCAGCACTTGCTGCGCGGTGCCCAGCGAAACCGTTGCGCCTGTCAGCGAATTGTAGGCCATCAGCCGTGTCAACGCGCCTTCGAGCTCGCGCACGTTAGACTTGATGGCCCGGGCGATGTATTCCGCCACGTCGTCCGGTAGGCTGAAGTGGTCGTTTTCCGCCTTTTTCTGCAAAATGGCGATTTTGGTCTCCAGGTCCGGCGGCTGGATGTCCGCAATCAATCCCCATTCGAACCGCGAGCGCAACCGCTCTTCAATGGAGTTGATGTCCTTGGGCAGGCAGTCCGAGGAAATGACAATCTGTTTCAGCTGCTCGTAGAGCGCGTTGAAGGTATGAAAAAACTCTTCCTGGGTCCGCTCTTTTCCCGCGATGAACTGGATATCGTCCACCAACAGGACATCCACGGTATGGAAACGGTCGCGGAAACTGATCATGCGGTCAAAGCGCAGCGAATTGATCACTTCGATGGTGAATTTCTCCGCGCTGACGTAACTCAGCCGCATCGCCGGATTGCGTTTCTTGATGGTGTGACCGATGGCGTGCATCAAGTGCGTCTTGCCCATGCCCACGCCGCCGTAGAGGAACAACGGGTTGTACGCTTTCGAAGGCTGCTCGGCCACGGCGCGCGAAGCGGCATGCGCAAATTCGTTGGACTTGCCGACCACAAACGAATCGAACGTATAGCGCATGTTGAGCTGGTGATCGCTGCTCTCAAAATCCAATCTTGCTTGTTTCACGCTGGAGACTGCCGGCGCTGGCGGGACCTGTTCCTCTTCGGTGCACACGTATTGCACCTTCATGTTCGGTGTGCCCACTTCATGAAAGACGGCCTTGACGATGTCGCCGTAAGTGCGCGTCAGAACCTGCCGGAAAACAGCGGTGGGGATCTGGATATAGAGCGTATCGCCCTCGGCCCGGTTTAACCTGGTCGGCTGGAACCAAGTCGTGTAGGTGTTGATGCTGACCCGGGACCTCACCCGATCGAGGAATTTGTCCCACGAATTCACAGCTTCGTGGACACGGCCCATTTGAGTTGCTGTCGTCATCGGAAGAGAAAAGAAAATCCCACGTTATTTCCACAGTTGTTAAAAAGCTGTGGAAAGCAGGTCCGTTCGCGTCTTTCAGGCTTCGGGATTCTTGCCCGCGCCGGAACGCTCTACTTTGCCCCTGTCGCTCCGCGCGCGGCCCGTTTGGAATTGCTGGCCCACGTACCGCCGCTATGAGTCAGCGCGGGATTGTCTCTGATTGATGCGCAGGGGGCAAGAGAAAAATAGGAGCAGGCACGCACCGGTGTGCACACCCCGTGCACAGTTTTTCCACAAGTACAATATTGTACAGTATTTTCTGATTGATGCTGATTTCGCGGCGTTTGTGAACATATTTTCACCGCGCGCCGAAACCGCGCACAGAACCGGTACCGGCGGGCCTGAGGAAAACTTGGACTATCTTTGGTTTTTCTTATCCGGCCGGTCGAATTCGTAGATACCCAGCGGGTCACTTCCGATCAGCATGCGGTCCGGCTCAACGAGAATGGTGGTGGCTTCAAGACGCGCGCCTTGTGGCGTGTAGATTTTGTAACTGGCGCGCCGGTTTCCCTCCTTGTCGAAATGCAGCAGCGTGTTGTTCAGCGCGATCCACACCTCCCCATGGGCCCGATCCACCCCCACGGCCGTAAGGATGCGCTTCAGCGACGGCTGATCGCCGCGGCGCTCCTGGCGCTGGATCTCCTTGCGCGCCGCCTGGGCTGCGGGCATGGCCTCGAGCGCGGTGTACTGAATGTCCTGTCCCGCATATCCCAAGCGGTCATATTGCCTCACCGTGGGCTCCGGCAAATAGGCAAACGCATAGTAGAGATGCCCCTGAGCGTCGGTGGCAAGCTCCCCGATGTTTAGATAACGATTCAGTTCCTGGCGCTCCGCCAGGGGCTCCGGATCGCCGAACTCGCGTACGTCCCTTCCGTTCTTGTCGAAAACGATCACCAGGTGTGGCTCCCGCAGCGTTCCCACGGCAACTTCGCCTTCCGGCAGAGCCGCCACGGAAATCGGGTTCTTCACGGAAATCGAACGAAGCAGTGTGCCGTCGGGGGAGAAAACCTGGATGAGGTTCGCGCCGCGGTCCGCCACGTAGATCTTTCCGTCGGCGTCGCCATCGCAGTCTTCACCGAAAGTGATCAAGGCGCGGCCGGTCTTGGCGCCCGTATCGGCTCCGGGAAGTTCGCTGACAGTGAGAACCTGCTGGCCCTGCCGGTCGAACACCAGCAAGCCAGGCGACGGCGAAGCCAGAAGGTACAGCCGCCCATCCGCGCCCCGCTTGATCGAGCGCAGTCCGGGACCCACGCCCGGAAAAACCCGCTGCCGGGCGGTGAGGTCGCCTTCGTCTTGAGCAGCCGCACTCCCGGCGGCGCACGCCAGGAGACACATCAACCAAAGAACTCTCCCGATTGGTCCCACCCTCGGTCGCATGAATCTTCAGATTACTATGGAGGTGTCGAGGTTGCCCTGCGTTGCCGCCGGCCGCAACCATTAGTCGATCGAGAAGCGCAGGCGTTCGATGGAGCGGGCGCGGAGACGGCCGGCCGAATTGCGCGGGCCTTGGTCTTCGGTTTCGATCAACACGCAATTCATTTGCACGTCGCCGGTAGCCACCTCGAACCGCGCGGGCAGTCCATTTAGAAACTTCCCGATGATGCCGTGGCGGTCCATTCCAATCACGCCGCCATGCGGCCCGGTCATTCCCACGTCGGTGATATAAGCCGTGCCTTGCGGAAAAAGGTGTTCATCGGCGGTAGCCACGTGGGTGTGCGTGCCGACGACAGCGGTCACCCGGCCGTCAAGATACCAGCCCATGGCGATCTTCTCGCTGGTGGTTTCCGCATGCATGTCCACAAACACCAAGGCGACATCTTCTGGAATTCTCCTCAGTTCGCTGTCGGCTTTCCGGAAAGGATCGTCGATCGGAGTCATGAACACACGCCCCTGCAAATTCAACACGGCATATTTCACACCATTCTTAGCGGTTCCGAGATACAGCCCGCTGCCCGCATTGCCTTCCGGAAAATTTGCCGGTCGCAGCAGCCGAGGCTCATGCGGCAGGTATTCCAGGATCTCTTTGCGGTCCCAGCTGTGGTTTCCGCCGGTGAGTACATCGATACCCATGTTCAAAAGCTCGTCCGCCAGCCGTGGCGTGATCCCAAATCCCGAAGCCGAATTCTCGCCGTTGGCGATCACCAGATCGACCTGCCGCACGGCGACGATGTCTCGGAGGCGATCGTGAACAATCTGCCGTCCCGGCGAGCCGACGATGTCTCCTACGAAAAGTACGCGCATGAACTCTTCGACAACGCAAAACACAAAAAATGGAGCGGACCGCTTGGCCGTGGAGAGCTAGGCCGTGAACCTCTGAAATAGTAGGGCGCCACGAGCCAACCGTTAGGCTTTCCTGCCCCGCTCGCGCGTCTTCATCCTTGCTGCTCGATGGGACGCGCCGGCGGGACAGGCCGTGCACACGGGCTGTCTATCCGCAGCACCTCAGAGATTCGTCATTGGTTCAAACAGCTTTCGCTCCCGCACCTGCTTCGAAGAACCGCTCCATCCCCATTGTAGCCTCCACGCCAAAGCCGCGTCCAACCGCCCCGTCGCCAAAGGTTTAACTCCACCAAAGCCAAGCGCAGGAGGTAGAATCACTCCGGAACAATAGGAGAGGCGTCATGCGCCACGAGCGACGGTCCACCTCCGCCTTCGGGCTGCTCATCTTTTTTCTTGCTCTCGAACCGGCCACGTCTCGAGCGCATACCTGGTCCGCTCAGCTCGGCAAAGTGAATTTCCCGACCAGTTGCGCCGCGGAAGTCCAACCCACGATCGAACAGGGCGTCGCGCTCCTGCACTCGTTCCAATACACGCAATCCGAGAAAACCTTTGCCGGCGCGGCCACCCGCGATCAAAAGTGCGCCATGGCGTACTGGGGAAAAGCCATGGCCCGTTATTACCAGCTCTGGGAATTTCCCAATGATAAGACTTTGAAAGAAGGCCGCCAAGATATCGAGAAGGCGCTGAAGCTGCACTCCGCCAGTCCACGGGAACAGGGGTTCCTCAACGCGGCCGCCGCTTTCTTTCAGAAGAAATCCAAAATGACGCATGTCGACCGCACCCAGGCCTACTCCACCGCTCTGGAGCATTTCTACCGCGGCAACCCCGGTGACGCCGAAATCGGCTCGTTCTATGCTCTTTCGCTGGTCTCCCTGGCCGAGGAAGACAACGACACCACGAGAAACCTAGAGAAGGCCATCTCCATCCTCGAAGGGCTGCTTCGGCAGCATCCGGACCACCCCGGCGTTGCGCACTACCTGATCCATGCCACCGATCGTCCTGAATTCGCAGCCCAAGGCCTTGACGCTGCCCGCCGTTATGCGGCCATCGCGCCGGACTCGGCTCACGCTCTGCATATGCCTGCGCATATCTTTGTGCGCCTCGGCTTGTGGCAGGATTCCATCACCTCGAATATTGCCGCCAATGCCGCTGGCGCGCATGCCGCGGAAATGCACCAGGCGGAATCTCACTATCAGACCCATGCCATGGACTTCCTGAGCTACTCCTACCTCCAGAGCGGCCAGGAAGCCAAAGCGCGCGAAGTCATCGAACACACCAACCACGTCGTTGGAGCAAGTGATGAAGTTAAGGCCGATCATCGCGCCTATCTTGCCGCGCGCACGGCGCTCGAATTGCACCGCTGGAGTGAAGCAGCTGCTTTGTCGATTCCGGCGATACGCAGGAACTGGGATGACACCACGTATTGGGCCCGCGCGATTGGCGCGGCGCGCAGCGGCGACGTGGCCGGCGCGGAATCTGACCTCAGGGAACTTACCGAACTGGTCGCCGACCGCGAGAAGCGCTCGAAAAAGAGCGGCTACACGGTCTCGACAGAAAAAGCCACCGATTTACGCGAAGCCGAAGCCTGGCTGGCCTTCGCCAAGGGAAAGTCCGAGGACGCTCTCGAGGAGCTGCGCGCCGCCGCCGACCGTCAGGACAAAAACGGCGGCGAATCCGTCGGCATTCCCGCGCGCGAAATGCTCGCGGACATGCTCATGGAAATCAGGCGTCCCGCCGAAGCCCTCGCTGAATACCGGACGGTGCTGAAGAATTCGCCGAACCGCTTTGACGGTCTTCTGGGTGCCGCGCGCTCCGCCGAGGCAATCGGTGACGCCGGGAGCGCGCAATCGTTCTACGCCAAACTCACCCAGATCTGTGACCCCAGTGCCGATCGAGTGGAACTGGCCGAGGCAAAAACCTATCTCGCCCAGAAATAGAACACCACTCTTTTGTGCGCATACACCCGGCTCACTGAATCTTGTTGTGCTGCGCGTTGCCGCCCCAGGCGTACCAGCCGTCGGCGTCTTGGTTTCCCGTCTTCAGGCAAATCAGCCGCCCGTCGGAAGTCCCGGCATAGACGTTTCCTTTCGCCAAAACAGGTTGAAAAGCCATCGGGGCCTTCAGCGCATAAGAAAATCCGATACCGCCGTTGCTTTGCCGCACGGACACCAGATGGCCATCCGCGCCCGCGAGATAGAGATAATCGCGGCCCACGGCCGGCGGCGAAAAAACCTGCCCGCCCGCCGTACCAGACAACCCCACAACTTCCGCCTGCCACGTCTGACGCCCATCCGCCGCGCGCACGGAATTGATGTAGTTCCCCTGGGCATTCAGGATTTGTCCCTTGCTCACTGCCGCGCGCGAGCCCTGAAATGCCCAAGCGCCAACCACGGAATTCACACCGACAGCCTGGTTGGCTTCGGCCAGCTTTGCGGAAGAGGGAGCCGCGCTGAAACCCACCGAGGAATCCAGAGAATGCACCGCCTCGGACGAAAGAGCCACACCGCCTCCGTTTCCCTGGTTGAGGTATTCGGCTTTGCTCTTGGCGATCAATTCCTTGTCGCGAGCGTTTCCTTGTTTGGCGTCCACACGCGCAAGGCCCTCTACCGTTTCTTTCCCGGCTAACGTCTTGCGCGTTTCATAGAGCTGCCCGTTGGCAATCACCGGCGCGCTGGTGGCCGCGTTTACCTTCACCCACACCACCGAGCCGTCACCAGCATTCAGGGCATACGAAGTCCCATGGAACGTCGTGAAATAGACCGTCCCGTCGGAGACGACCGGCGCGGTGATTACGTCGCCGGAAATCTCCTGTTCCCAGATATGCCGACCCGTGCTGAGTTCAGCGGCGAGCAGCCGGTGGCTGCCGCCCGGCGACGCTGGCCGGGGATGAAATTCCAAGGGCTTCTTGGTGGGCCGCCCGGTGGCCGCCGGATGAGCCATAAACAGTACGCCCTTATCAATCGCCGGCTGGCTCATCAGCGGATCGCCCAGCCACTCCTGCCAAATCACACGTCCCCTTCTCTCCTCTACCACCACCCGCGTGCAGCGCTCGGTGTTGAAGGCCACCATTCCGTCGGCCACCACCGCCGCGGTCGGTCCGTCGTCGCCCGTTTGGATCTTCCAAATGACTCTTCCCGTCTCGGAGTCCAGGGCGTAAAACTCGTGCGTGCCGTAGCCGCCGCCGACAAAGAGCATCCCATCGGCGTAGGCCGGCGTGGCGATGGGCCGCCCGCCGGGGAGCCGCAGCACCCAGCCACTCCTGCCATCAGGGGTGCCGAAGGAAGCGGCTTCCAAATCGCGGCTTGTCGCTGGGAGATTCACTTTCATGGCCTTGCTCAAATCGATTCGCAGCGCGCTCGCCCGGTCAGCAGCCTTGTCTGGGCCTGTCGCAGCGGTCTTTACTTCCGGCCGCGAACCCGGCATAAGCAGTGCCGCTACACCCAGAAGCAAGCTAATGCCGGTCGAAAGCGACGCACTTGGGGAAGACATGGGAACCTCCACGGCGCAACGCGCTTATCATCAGCAGTCGCGCTTGGAGGTAGAACGACTTGGATCGTAATTCTTGCAGAGAAATCTCGGCCGGGAGCCGCAGACAAGCCGGCCATTTCGCTGGCACTGGACGGCCCGTCCACCGCTCAGCTCCTGCCGTTTCTAGAAATGAAAGCCGAGTTCCGCCGTGTAGCTGCGCGGCGTCACAAAGTGCGTTCCACTGAACGTCGATAGGAAGTTATAAAGCGCGGTCTTATTCGTCAGGTTGATGACCGTGAGGCGCAGGCTCCACTTGTAGTGGTCGCCATGGAAGAGGTCGTCATCTCCCACGCTGGCGTCGAACAGGTGGCGTGGAGCGACCCGCGGAGGATGGTGATCGTCACTCTCCGTTCCCGGAGCCGGTATCTTGAGCCGCGTCGACCCGTACAGAGAGGGGTCGCACGTCACCAGTGGAGTGCTCAGTGTGGGGAAAACGCTCCCGCAGAAGAGACCAGCCTGCATCTGCTGGTCTGCGGAAAGCCCGGTGAGATCCACTGGCGTAGTGGCGTCCCCTGCAAAGGGAACGGCGCCAGCCACAAGGCCGCTGTCATAGCGCCAATTGAACGCCACCCAGGGGGCACGTTTCCGCGGCTGGTATTGCACATGGGTGGTCTGTTGAAAGTTTTGGTCGTGATCGATGCGGAAAACAGGTCCATCGCTCGTACCTAGCCCGCCGACCTGGGGTTGAAAGTAGCGAGCGGAAGCATGGCCCATGACGGTCAATACCGTGAAGCCATGGAAGTTGGGCACGCTGACGCGCGCGTTGAACCCACTGATCTTCGAGTTGTGCCACCCAATCGGAAAGAAAATCGGCGTGTTCAGCAGGTCGCTGAAGTCGTAAGCGTTGTGGGTATACTTCCAGAGGTAATCACCGTCGACGACCAGGTATCTCCCGAAGGCCTGCTGAAGTCCGGCATGGAATTCGTTGCGCTGCCCGGCGCGAATCGGCCCCGATGACCCGCCAAAGATAGCGTCCAGGAAAGGATTACCCGCGACGCTGGCAACCACCAGGTTTTCGTTGAAGGGAGTCTCAAGGATGCGCGCGTAGGAAACGCGCATAACCGTATTGCTCGGCTTGATGTTGTAGGAAATCCCGGCACGCGGCTCGATTTGTGACTCTTTGGTGAGACCTCGATATAAATCGCCGCGCACACCCACATTGAAGGACCAATGGCCTTTGGTAATGGTGTCTTGCAGATAGAGCGCGATCTCCCGAACGTCCCCCCGGCCGTGGAAACCGAATAGCGCGCTTTGTGGAGTGGCGCAGCCGTCGGTGGCTGCCGGCGTGGGCCTCGTCAGGTCAATGCAGCCCAGGATGGGAATGAACGGCGCCGCGACGGCATTGGCAACGGTGCCATCGTTCGGCTGAAGTCCGGCCCCCGCGCACTGTGTCGGGTCGGTGAGGCTGGTATTTCCGGTTCCGAGCAAGTCCCCGGCGGCGTTGGCCACCAGACACGGCGAATTGATCGTCGGGTCCGTAAGACCTAGGCTGAAGCCCTCGGTCAAAAGTGTGTGCTCGAAGGTCACTCCCATTTTCACGTTATGGATGCCCTGCACATAGGAAAGATCGCCGCGCAGACCCAGGTTGGTCAGCTTGCGCTGTTGAGTGGCAGTCTCGGAAAGATCCGCCAAGGGATTTGCGCTGGGGTAATAGTTGAACTGGTCGTGCCGTGCGAAAAAGGCGACATTCAGCAAGGTGTTGGTGCTGAACAAGTGGGTCCAAGTCGGCGCAATGTTGTAGGTCTTGATCTGTGCGCGCTGATCCTGGCCAGTTAGCGTGGCGTCGAAAGAATTCGGATTTTGGAACCAAGACCGCGTATAGCCGGCATTTAGATGCACCGAGTCTGCGCCGGTAAGCTGCAAATCCACGCGGTCGAATAGGTTCTGTTCGTTGCCCTTGGAATGCATCACTTGGAATTCTGGCGGATCGAGGAAACGGCCGGCATTCAACGCATTCGCGGCGATGAAATTGCCCCACTTCGGACCGCCAAGCGCTACGTCAAAGCCACCGTTCGCCGAGCCAAAGCTGCCGTAAGAGGCTTTCACGCTGCCCACCGGTTTTGTCTGGCCCAGGCCGGAACGCGTCGTCACCTTGATGACCAAACTTGTCTTGTCACCAAATTCGGCGGGCGGAGCGCCGGAGATGACTTCCAGCGATTGAATCGAATCGACCGGGATTTGATTGGAAAAGACTTTGCTGGTCTGATCCGTAATCGGTTGGCCATCGACCGAAAACGAGCTCTCCGCATGGTCGCCGATGGCGTGAACCAGGCCGTTCGAGTCCGCCACCGCCCCCGGTGCCGCCAGGGTCACAAGCGAGCTGACCGAAGATGACGAACTCTCCAGTGGGAGCCGGTCGAACAAGCCCCGGTCGATGTCCGTGTGAAAGGTCGATTCGTTTTCCACCAGATCCTTCGCTTCGACGGTCACCGTTTGTACCGCCGTCCCAACCTTCAAAGCGATTTGCACGGTCACCGGCACACTAGAGCGCACCTCCAGGTCCTGCGTGTAGCTCGCAAACCCTCCCGCCCACACGACCAGGTGATAGGAATTGAAGGGGACGTTCGTGAACTTGAAGCTCCCGTCGCTTTCCGTGGTAATCTCCCGCTGAAAACCGCTCACGGCATAGGAGATTTCAACCGTGGCCCCCGCCACCACTCCGCCAGACGCGTCTTTCACCACGCCTTCAATCGAGCCGGAGTTACCCGACTGTGCCTTAGCCGGAGCGGCCGCAAAAAACAACACCAATCCAAACACCACGCTGATACTCAAACGCTTGAACATTTTTTCTCCATCCCTTTCGAGGGCTATTTGTGTTTTGTGTGGATAGAGGCCGCCGGAAAAATGGCGGCGGCGCTAGCCTTCAGATGGCCCAGCGCACGGAAATACAGTTCGAGTCAGAGGAGAGATTAAACCGCAGGAGGAGCGCGACCTGCACGATGCAGAGAAAAGGAATCGCTTGGCGCCACATGCTGCGGCAGCGAAGAAAACAAGGTGACGGTCTGAGGCGTGCTGGCGAAGTCCACCCGAGTAGCCGCCAGCGCCGGCATGTGCAGCACTTGGCAGAGATGGCAGGCAGCATCAGGCCCGTCGGTGTGCTGGTGGAGGAGAGAGCCGCCCGCCGCAAAATACAGCAGCGCCACCGAAGCCAGCAACGCCACCGCTCGGCGCGCAATCGTTCCCCCGAAAATGGAAATCCCCCAGTGCATAGGCGACATTTTAGCTTAGCACATTAGACGGACTTCTAAGCGCCTTGGTGGCAATGAATTGTTTCCATGTGAGCGGCTTGGACTGGCATCCCGTCCTAGGCCCACCCACAGATACTTCAAGCGGTTTTCGTTGCGGAGAACCCTGGACGCACACCAATGGCATCCTCCACGAGCGCCGGATTCTTTAGTTATTTCAAATAGGCTCTCACGATATCGATCAGTTCCTCGGCGGCCACCGCCTGAGGGGAATCTTTGGCGCGATCCGCGTCCAGGACATGGAACCAGATATGGCCCTCCACCAGTTCGGCCATCAAGCCATTCAGCGCTCCTCGGCAAGCCGCCACCAGTTGAAGCACATCGGTGCATTCGTGGTCTTCCTTCAGCGACCGTTCCACGGCCTCGACTTGTCCGCGGATTCGACGAACCCGGATCAAGAGCTTTTCTTTGTCCCTCGCCGTGTGGGCCATGAGTCGTTCCCATATACTATAACCAGGTATAGTATATAATGCAACGAAAATCCAACTTTACACGCTTGACCCTGCAACTTTTCTTGCCTAAGCTCCGTCTCACCAACTAGATGCAAGTTACTTCGCGGCAAACGTGCCTCCTGATCTTACTCTTCGGCGCTATTTTTCTGGCGTCGCAGTTGCATTATTGTTGTGAGCTCACAGTAACGCCATCCGCCTCGCACCTTTGTCCGCTATGCTCGACGGCGGGTTCCGTGGTCGCCACGCAGTCGCCGGCGATTGCCATGGTGCCGGTCACCAACCGGCTCGAACTCGTTCCTTTGGTCATCTCGGCTTCCTCAGAGGTTCCGCCCGCCGCCTCTCCGCGCGCGCCTCCCGCCCGGTAGTTTTCTGCGTTTCTCCCTTGCCGGTCTCCACTTTTCCTGCAACTAGGGCTCAATCTCGCAGAACTAACTATAGGAGTAATGTCATGAAACGATTCGCTGCTTTATCCGCCTGGCTGCTTTTCTACTCATTTGCGCATGCGCAGGACGCGCCGGCGGTAGCGGTTAAGCGCGACGTCTCCCCCGCAAACACGGAAGACGCCCGCATGAAAATACTCGAAGAACAAGTGCGCACGCTCGCCGGAGAAGTAGCCATCCTGCGCAGCGAGCTAGCAGAACTTCGCGAAACGAAATCACCGGAACGTTCTTCCGGCCGGCAAGTTCTGTTAGCTTCCGCGCGCCCCGAGCCGGGTATGCTGTCCCCCTCTCCTGCGCCGGCAGCGGCCCAGGTGGTGCAAACGCAGACTTTCGGGGGCGCATCCGGCAACGCCAAACTCCTCAATCCGGATATCAGCATGATCGGCGATTTCATCGGCACGGCCGGACGCAACAACGTTTCTCCGTCGCCTTCGCTGGAGATGCACGAATCGGAAGTAGGTTTGCAAGCCATCATCGATCCTTACGCCCGCGCCGATGCCTTCCTCTCTTTCGGCGAGACGGGCGTAAACGTCGAAGAGGCTTACGTCACCTTCACGTCGCTCCCCGCGGGCCTGTTGCTCAAGGTCGGTAAGAAGCGTGCTGACTTTGGGAAGGTCAACACCATTCACAATCACGCCCTGCCGTTCATTGACCGGCCGCTGGTCACCAACAATTTAGTCGGCGGCGAGGACGGCATCGACGACGCCGGCTTCTTCCTCTCGCGTTTTCTGCCCGCGCCTAAGAACTGGTTCCTCGAAGGGAGCGCGGAGGTATTACGCGGTGATTCTGCCGAGGTGTTCCGGGCCAGCCGCCGCCAGGACGTCAGCGTGGTCGGCCACCTGCGCGCGTACCGGGATTTGACCGAATCAACTAACCTCGATCTCGGCCTCTCCTACGCTCGCGGCCACAACAACAACGGCTCGAACTTCCTAACCAATCTGTACAGCGGAGACGCGACGCTCCGCTGGAAACCGCTGCGCCGCGCTATCTACAATTCCTTTTTGTTCCGTACCGAGCTGGTCTGGAGCGCGCGCGACCAGCTTTCTGGTGCGGTCCCCAGTCTTCTTCAGACAGAACATGCCTTTGGCATGTACTCCTCCGCGGAATACCGCGTAAATCGCCGCTGGACCGTCGGCGGACGGTTCGACCGCAGCGGCCACGCCACCGATGCCCGCCTGACGGACTCCGGCGTTTCCGGTATCCTGACATATTGGCCGAGCGAGTTTACCCAGGTCCGCGGGCAGTACCGCTTCGGGCATTTGGCGACCACTCCAACGGATTTCTCAAATGCCAATGAATTTCTTTTCCAGTTTCTTTTTGTGATGGGCGCACACGGCGCTCACCCGTTTTAGGCTGCTCCAGGAGAATTCGATGCCCCGCTTATTGACAAAAACTCGTTTCATCACCATCGCCGCGTCCGTCGCCCTCGTGTTGGCCCTGCTCGATCCCCTCATGGGCAGCGCGGACAGCAAGATTCGTATCATGACCGCTACGACCGACTTGGCGTCCCTGGCGCAGGAAATTGGCGGAGACAAAGTGGATGTCGAAGCCGTCGCTCGTGGCTATCAGGACCCGCACTTTGTCGATCCCAAGCCGAGCTTTCTTCTGAAGCTCTCCAAGGCCGAGCTGCTCATTGTCGTCGGGCTTGAACTCGAGATTGGCTGGCTGCCGCCGCTCATCACGCAATCCAGTAATCCGAGGATTCAAGTC
>WNFP01002519.1_pt1 | contig 20720 bp, 22 predicted proteins | sample 5400201 | NCBI WGS metagenome assembly WNFP01 (sample SAMN13153355, study PRJNA577476) | soil metagenome | isolation source: 115 cm saprolite under Madrone tree | place: USA:California | collected 2016-06-14
GTATTTCTGCAAGTTGTCGAAGTAGGGAGTGTCATACCGATCGGCGATGCCGTCGAGGATGCTAAGATGCAATTCGAGAGGCTCCTCAACTTGATAGAAGACGCGCCGGACGCAGGCAGCGCTTGTGTCGCCGGCCACCTTCTCCGCTTGGCGATCACTGAGGAAATAGATGTCAAGCTCGGGACGCAACTGCTTCAATCCTTGCGCAAGCGCTAGGCCGTACTGCCCTGAATTGGGGTCAATACGGCTGTCGGCGAGGTGTGAGCTCAGAAACTCACGCAAAACTGGACTATGGTGCGACGAGGCAAAGGGAATACCTTCGTAGATCATTACCGCTTCAAGGCTGCCGTTCAGAATTGTTCCGAGCACGGCATCCTCAAAACTGCCGACAAATACCGGTTCGTAAACGAATTTGTCCTGCGGTCTGCGCAACTTGCGTAGCTCTTGCGACAGCTCCGACCATGCCGCTGGACGGGCGGGACTCACAACAAGTACTTCAAAATAAGGACGGTGCGGCGCAGTTTCTTCACCACCACCTGGCACCCTTTCTGAGAAACTAATGGGGGACTGGTCTTCGCCTTCCCAGTCCGCCATGTTGGCGCGGTAGGAATGTGTGAGAAGTGCGCCACTGATAGCTTGTGCCAAACGAACGGTTCCCGTGGCGTCGCCCGAGTTGACGCGTTCACTGAGCGTCCTCAACAGCGTGTGCCCCGGATAGGCAAAAAAATCCTCCCATTGACCCAGTTCTGCAAGGGAAGCGGATATGACCGCCTGGTATTTATCCTTCTCGGGATGCTGTTGGCTCCCCGCTCTTTCCCAAGCGCGCGCGCTTTGGAGCAGCGAACGCCAGCGGTCGAACCGTGCTTCTGCACCAGTAAAGAACTGATCCACTCGAACCTCAGATGTTTTTGTTGCAACACTCATGATTTCTCCCCCTCATTGGCTTTGCTGCCTATGTAAGAGCGAGTTGCCCTCAATTCTCAGTGCGGCCTTTTCATCATCAATCGTTCGCGTTGAGTCCCACAGGCGCGTATCTCTCTGGGATCACGCTTGATAGATTTTTCGCAACGAATGTTGACCAAGCTCTCGACGGCGTGTCCCGAACACGCAGCATGAGATCTACCTATTTCGCCTTCGACTTCGTGATTCGATTGCTCACTGAACCTTAGGCCGGAGGTCCCTGGTGGTGAACTGTCAAAACTGACAGGCAGACCGGCCGAAAAAGGGCTCAAGCGAAACGCAGAGGCATTAAATGCCACTCTGGACAATTGAGTCAGTCGCTTCACGGCGATCAGGGAGAGCCTGAACCAGTTTCAGGGGAGACTGCGGGTGGCTTTCACTTATGCACGCCAAGAAAGATCAGCGGCAGCCGCAAATGATTCAACACCACGGGTATTTTTGACAGTTCGCAAGTTATCTGCCAGTCGGTATTCTCTTTTGGGCGAGCGTTTGTTTAATGTTTGCGAGCATCCAGCGGTGGCAGAGTATGGAGCTTGCTATGCCAGCACGGACTTTGACGACTGCACCAAGACTTGCGCTGGTCGTGGATGCAGACGCGGACGTGACCGGCGTGCTCAGCAGCGTTCTCAAGTCTGACGAGTGGGACATTGTGCATGTTGCTGACAACCAGACTATCTTGAAGCTTACAGAGAGAGGACCCTTCGATCTAGTCATCACCGGAGCAAAGACCACGGGGAGAGAAGATCTCGATTTACTTCGCAAAATCCGCCGCGTCCGCCCACATGTCCGCTTCATCATTCTCACAGACCAAAGTACTCCGGCCGACGTCGTCTCAGCCATGCGCGAAGGTGCATTCAGCTTCTTCTCCAAGCCTTTCTCCCCCGCATCACTTGCCGAAATGGTGCGCATCGCCATGTCGGAACCCGCGTGGGATGACGGCATCGAGCTTGTCTCTGCCACGCCGGAATGGATCAGCATCATTGCCCGCTGCGATCTAAAAACAGCTGATAGATTAGTGCAATTCTTCAACGAGATGTCGGATTTTCCGGACCCCGAAAGAAACGACGTCGCAAGTGCCTTCCGTGAGATGCTGCTCAATGCCATCGAACACGGAGGTAATTTCGATCCCAGCCAATACGTCGAAGTCGCCTATGTGCGCACTCGAAAGATGGTCTTATGCAGGATTAAGGATCCAGGCCAGGGTTTCTCTCTAGGAGAAATACACCATGCCGCCATCAACAATCCCGCGTATGATCCGATTCGTCACGCTCTTTTCCGCGAAACACAAGGCCTTCGTCCTGGCGGCTACGGAGTGTTGATAACTACGCACCTCGTCGACGAGCTCGTATACAGTGAGAAGGGGAACGAAGTGTTGCTGGTCAAATATCTTCCTCCATCACCGTTGTCTGCCTGAGGCTTCTTCACGTTGTCGCGTTGCGGAGTAAGATACGAATTGACATTTTCTGGGAAGTTTTGCATTATCCTAGCGAAGTAATTTAATGTGTCCCCAGGGCGGGTGAAACCCCCCGCAATTACCCTCCCGTTCGTAGCAAGCAACTTTTTGATTAGTACGTGTTTCGCGCATTGATAGGCACGGAGTGCGCTCTTGTCCAAAATTCGCGTGTTATTAGCTGATGACAACGGGCAAGTACTTGAGTATGTTCGTGAAATTCTATCTGCCAACGGTTGCGAAGTAATTGGCACAGCAACTGACGGGCAGTCAGGCGTGGACGTTGCTGCCGAACTGCTGCCGGATGTCCTCGTGCTTGATGTTTTTATGCGCATCCTCAATCGAATCCGTGCTGCCAGACGCATGCTGGAGGTCAACCCGTCCATCAAGGTTGTTTTCCTTACGATCTGCAAAGATCCTGCTACGTGTCGTGCCGCCCTGGAGATCGGCGCTTTTGGATACGTTATCAAGCCCCGCCTGGCTAACGATCTGATTCCAGCAATCGAACACGCAAGGGACGGTCGTCGCTTTGTGTCCCCGGGCTGCGAACAATTCTCCAATAAATCTTCGCCGTTTCTAATCCATGCTTCTGAAATGGCGTCGTGGCTGCGAATCTTAGCTAAAGCGGTCTTTTGCGCGATTTCGGGATGATTTTGGACTGTAGTTGCGCTGGAGCAATGACGAGATTATACCAACGTGCCATGCTTCCTTGGCAATCACTAAGCCTTGGCTGAACCTCTTAATCGTGAGCTGGCCAAGCCTGGTTGGGTTTTCCATGTTGCACAGCCCTACGTAAACTCGCAGATTTTGGTGAAGCTACCTAAAGAGAACATTGAGTGACTTTGGTTGTAAGTCTTGGACAATCGTCTGAACAAGCCGAGAGTCATAATTGCCGATGACAACCCCGCGGCCTTACGTCAATTGGTTGGTCTTTTGGCAGCGGAATTCGACGTCGTGGCTACGGCAGAAAATGGCCAGGCGGCTGTCGAAATTATCCGCCAATATGAGCCCCATATTGTTGTCCTCGATTTGCAGATGCCTTTGCTCAGCGGCATAAAAGTCACTCAGGAATTGAAGAACATCGCTCCGGGAGCTGCCGTCGTGATTTGTTCCGTGGAGACCGACCCAGAAGTTGTTCAGGCGTGTCAACAAGCTGGGGCCCTGGGGTACGTTGTCAAGATCTTCGCAGCTCGAGATTTAGCTGCGGCCGTTAGAGCTGCTGCTCGTGGCGAGCCTTTTCTCTCGTTCTGATGATCCTAGGTCCTCATGCGATTTGCCAATCTGCTGCCTTACGCGAAGGCAGGTTAAGGATTACCTCGGCACCTTCAAAGTTACGTTATTTGAAGTTTCTGTTCCGATTATCTCCTTGAACTGAAGTCTCGCCTGATTCCAGCTTCACGCAACACTTGGGGACATCTACTTAGTATTTCTGACCCATTCTTGCGCCAGGGCAACGACCTCGACAAGGCAGGATATTAGTATTCAACAGCAGATTTGTCAGGAGGGCTACTGGCCGCCGAGTCGATTTCTGTGTACGGCATTAGCTGCGAAAGCTATCACTGCGTTTTCCATACTCTCGGCTTTTGGCAAATTCTGCGGATGATCTACGAGGAGAAGAAAGTGATCGGCAACGTGAAATGGTTCAATAACACGAAGGGCTATGGTTTTATCGGCCGACAAGATGGTCCGGATGTTTTTGTTCATTACTCGGCAATTCTTGGGGAAGGATATCGGAGCCTATCGGAAGGAGATTGCGTAGAATTTGAGATCGCAGCAGGTGCGAAAGGGCCACAAGCCGTGAACGTTAGAAAACAGAGACAGAAGACTGACTGACCGCCACAGAAGGACTTCATCACGACTTCTCGCGGCTCTGATGCCTCCCGCATGTCCGCGAGCAAACGACAACAATTGCCAGACTTCCATACCGCTCCAATTCACAGTTTTTTGCTCCGCTTCATCCGATTCGACAACACGCCCGCAAGACCATTGCGGCGTCTGCTCTCCACAAACTGTCATTGGCTGTTAGTTTTGACAGTGTTTTTGCTCCTCGTTGCGGGAGATGCTTCCTGTAATTGGAAACAGACATGTACGGGAGAGGAAATGGAGAGCGCATTTGAGTCTTGGATTGGCCAAGCGGTCGTCGTGCAACTGACCCTGGGGCGAATTAAATTGACCTTGCGAGGGACGCTGCTAAAGGATCGTAGCGAGACATTGTTGGTGAGACCTGACGCTGGTTACGAAGTAGAAATCCCGAAAACGAATGTGCTGGCCATAGAAGAGGCTGGGCGCTGCTGCACTGCCTGCCGTACCTTTGCCCTTTGAACAGAACCCTATCAAGGATTGCTCGATCAAGGTGTTCATCTCACTTCAAGAATGAGAATTCAAAGAGAGATGCTCGATGGACGGCTCATGCAAGCACTCGCCGTCTTGCGTAGTGTGTCAGTTGGGTTTTGACATGCCGAACTAGACCATCTCGATTGGGACCTGCTTGTTTCATTGCAAATAGGCCGCGTCTGGAGCCTGGAGGAAATCGCACTTCCGGCAAACTAACAGGTGCATGCCGATGATTACTGAATACCTCATATGTTACGGTTCGGACATCAAGGAACTACAAGAAGCCGTGAACAAGGTTATTCAAAATGGTTGGCAACCATTTGGTGGCGTGGCAGTAGCTCTAAGCGTTCAATGGCTCAGCGGTCAATATGGAGTTGTCGAAGAGGACCGGCGAGAGCTCCTGTGTCAGGCTGTAGTCAAAATGCGGTAGCATCAAATTTAGAGCAAACTGGGACACTACCTCGTCTTGTCAGAGTTGGAAAATCGTCGCGCTCTTACGGTCATCGTAAGCCGGGGGGACTGTGCACGATTTGGTAACTTCATCACCAGGTGCCCATGCGGAGGATTAGGCCAGTAGTAAACTGCAAACCGTTTTGGTAGTTGATGCCGTTCAATTCCTTGGTCCACGAGTGAGAGTACTCTAGATTGGCGACGCGGTATGAGAGGGCACTGTTGAGTTTCACGTCTAGACCGCTGCCGGCCTGGATGGTGAAACCGTTCGTCTCCCAATCTTTGGAATACAGAGAGTGACGTAGGTTAGCGGAGTCAGACTTCGCGGCTGACGATTCGATGGCTTTCTTAAGTTGAGGGTCAACGAGTTCCTGTGTAAGTTTGGTTCCCCCGATCAGAAATTCGCCATGAGGTGACCAGCGCCCCGAGGGATGAGGGGTCCAACGTGCTCCAGCCAGGTAGCTGAGAGAATCACCACTGAGATTGGTCTCGAGACCAAGTAACTTGCAGCCACTGACGTCAACGACAAACTGCCATTGCGAGGCCAAGCGCAGTGCTCCAGAGCCTCCGCCACCTACGCAGGGTTTTATAAGAGCGCTGTTACGTTCTCCCAAAGTCTCCATGAATTCAAGATCTCTAAGCTGGGGGGAGGACCGCACACCCGGACGATTATCGCGATGCCAGGGAGGCCTAAATGCCAAAGCGTTGGCCATTGAGCGAGCAGGATTCAAACCACCACGCACAAGCAAGCGAGCCCAGCTGTTCGAGGTGCGCATTTCGAGGTACTTGATGAAGTATTGATCCAGCGCGTCTTCGGCAATCGACCATCCCAGCCCAATCACTGGGGTAACAACGTGATCGACAAATCCTTGCTGTGGGTAATAGGCTTGGATATTACCAATTGATGCTTCGCTTATCGGGCCAATCTCAAACAGGACACTATAAATATACGAATACGCTGTGCCGCGGAGTTTCCCCTTCCAATATCTACGATTCTGTCCAAACTCAATGTCGCGATATGCGCGATCGTTTTGTGTCCAGATATATCCAGACACCGCGCCTTGCATGGGGTGCCCAACATAGTTTACGTAGAATGGATCGCCATCGCTCCAGCCGTGGAGGTTGCCCACTGAGTTGAAGTAGCCACGGAAAAAAGGATTGGAGAATCCGTCGCGGGTTCCCTCTTCCGTGGCACAACGAAACGTATTCTCAACACTCATGAAAAGGAGAGACTGTCCAACGAGATGGCCCCAATCAATGCCTCCCTGTCGTTCTACGGTGACTCGGACGGGCTCGATTAGGGGCTGCACCCGAGTCGTCGGCACCGCAGGATCCGTGGTTGGTAGCAGGCTGGAATCTGGAGGGATGCCACTGGTCTGAGATTGGGCAGCCACCGTTAACGTAATGGCAAGATCAAAGAATAGGAGCGCGAATCCAACGAGAACTCGATGCGAGGTTGCCATGTCTGGCTCTAATTTCGAAAGCACCGTCTGACACAAGAGAGCCACTGATCTGCGTCATGGGAAACTGGCAGAAATGACAGAAGTGTCATGTAATAGATGCTGTAAACAAGAAGGTATCTGGTGAGCGCTATTATTGACGTGCTGGGAAGACCGGCCGAACAGACAAAACTAACAGCCGATTGTGGTGCAGTGGGAGCACTTGAGTTCGCCGAGCCCTAGGCCCTGAGTTACAAGCCCACGACTCCGTTGGGGGGGCAAACCGGTATTGGTTCCACGCAGCGCGGCTACTTGGCCTCCTGAGCGAAATAGCCTAGCAGGGACTAACTCTTGGGTTTAGGCGGAAAGTTCTTTAGGAGCTTTGCGACCGCTTTGGTAACGTTCTTCTGTTTCTTCTCTGGTTTCGCCTTGGGATCGAGCGTCTTCGACGCAACACCTCGCCATACGAGCTGTTTCTGGGCGGGATCGTACATGCTCACGTCGAGTTGCCCGACGTACACCGTGGATGTCGATCCGTAGGTCGTGGTCGAGGCCATTCCGCCGCCGTACCATCCTCCACCCCAGCCACCACCATAGCCCCAACCTGTGTTATACGAAGTGAACTCCTTTTCTTGACCGATGGCGGTCTGATAACCGATGTAAAGATCTGCAGTATCCGCCTCCGTTTTGGTCAACCCTTTCGTGGCGAGTTCAGCGTCAATAGCAGATGTTATCTGCTTGGACGTCAGGCCATCCGGCTGGTCGGCTCCCTTGATCGCCACCCATTTGTAAGTCTTGTATTTCGAAAAGTCTTTGTCCTTATCGAAATCGTAGCGAACATCCTGAGCTACTGCAGCACTGACTCCCAAGAAAGCGAATGCGACTGTTAATAAAGCTAGTTTTTTCATCCTTGTATTCTCCTTTGAAAAACATCGGACTGAACGGGGCCGTAGGGCCTCACCAGTTGTCGTCCGTGCGATCCCATGTCTTGTCGGGGTTGTAGAGTTCCATGTCCTTGAAGATCTTGAGGCTGTCAGGCCCCAAGTCCTTTTGATAGACAACCCCCTCATAGCTAACAAGAAATGTCTTTACTCCCGTAACGCGGTATTCTGCGGGTGCAGCCGCGAGCGCAAATCCCCCAATCATCGCCCCATTAACCATAAAGTCTATTTTGCCCAAGGGGGCGGCAGGGCCCTGACCCTTCAGAATCTTGAAATAGTAGCCATGATACGGCTGGCTTCGATCCGTGTAACCTTGCGCTAAGGCCTTGGCGATACCCTCTCCGACGGGACCGCCCCAGGTTCCATCAGAGTTTTGCCATGCAAGACCATCGTGTTTTCCAGGCGTGCTGATGATTTTCTGTGCGTACTGGTTTACTTCGGCATTGTCATGCTTTTCCAAGGCATATTCGTTTTGCGCCTCTACATAGCCACGGCAAATCTGGATGACATCCAGCTCATTGGCACCAATGCGCCGGAAAAGAACCTCCTCGCGGCCGGCCTTGGTATCGAAAGACCATTTCCCTTCCTTTTTGACGAGCGGGATTGGAAGGGGCCATTCGTCATTACCAACGGATAGGATGGCGCGCCCGGAATCTTTGGGATCTACAGTGATCTGATTTTTCTCGCGCGCTTTTGTGGCAAATGCGGCGGCAATGTTCTTGTCTCGGACAGGGTCTTCCGAGGACACGAGATCTTCACCATCCGGGCCAAGAATCTCCTTCAGAGCCGGTAGATCAAAAGTCGCTGTCGCCTGGATCAACGCTTCGGAGGCTTGCTTCGGTGTCGCGAACGCTTTCGGCGCTGGCTGTGATCGCGTGGATGCTTTCTGTACGGATTGCTTCCCAGCTCTTGAGAGTGTCGCCGCAATGCAGAACACGGCAATCAGCAAGAGGAATCCAGGAATTATTGTTTCCAAAGCCGTCGCTACTTTTGACTTCATGTGCTTTTCCCTAATCATGTTTGATTACCTCCGCCGCCCGCCACCGCCGCGGGAGCCGCCCCGGGAACCGCCCATACTGGAGGAACCCCGTGAACTGCTCGCTCGCGCGCTGCCCCCTCCCCCTCCACCCGAGGCTCCGCCAAGGGCACCGCCTCCGTTCCTAGAGCTACCACCTCCCGCGCCCGACGATACGCTTCGGTTGCCCACGCGATCGCCGCCTCCGCCGCCGCTGCGGTCTGCTCCATTTCCGCCCCCGGCCGCCCGGTTGCTGGCGCCAGCTTGCTGCCTGCCACCGCGGTCTGCGGTTCCCGCCTGCTGTCTACTCCCCATTTGACCTTGGTTTTGGCGCGCGTTTGCCTGCCGGCTCGATGCGGAATCTCCACGAGCAGTACCCCCGTACTTGTTGGCCGTTGCTTTGTTCGAATAAGGCGCTCCTCCACGGTGCTGGGCATTGTGCTGCCAGCTGTTGCCGCTCCCCGTGCGATTTCCGGTCCGATTTCCGCTGTTGTTGATGTTCTGTCTGTTTGAATTGTTCACGAAATTGTTGTTATTATTTATGTTAATATTGTTATTTCCGCCCCAACCACTGTTACAACACCAGCCGCCCCCCATGGCTGCCCCAACCATCATCCCGACACCAAAAGAGACAGCCATGCCCGCGGCGTAATATCCAGGTGGCGGGTAGGCAATTGGCGGGTAGGGGTACGGAGGTGCGCCGTAGACGACCACGGGGTCGTAGCTGGGGACGTAGACGACTTCTGGCTTCGATTGTTGAATGACTATAACGTCCTTACTCTCGACGACCTTTGTTTCGACCTTCATCTGCTCACTGGACTGAAGGTTGCCCTTCTCCTTGGCCTTCGCCCGCATGCGCTGCACAGCGTCCATCACGTCAGATTGCTGGGCCAGAACAGCATTTCCAAGATCTGTCGCCCACCCAATGTCGTCTGCCAGTCGCTTAACGACATCGGGTAGCGCGGCCATCGCCTGAACGCTCGGGTCCCAGGGTTGCTTCTGGACCGCGTCGGCCAATGCTTTGTCCTTTAGCCCTTTGTTCTTTGTGAGCCACTGCTGAAGCTGCACGATTTCGAGTGGATAGGTTGATGCAGCAAGGACTTGAGCCAACAGTGGATCTGGGTAAAGAGCGATTGGGGCTACTAGAGAATCGAGTTGATCATTGGGGATCTTTGGAGCCGGCTCATCAGTCGCGGCCGCCTGTTGTTGTTCTTGCGTCCAGGCCACCGATACCGTCCCTCCAGGAACTAGCAGCATCGAGCAGAGTGCTGCCGTCAGTTGACTCCGCAAGCTTCGGACGAGTGTTGCCATTTCGTCACCTCTTTGTTCACTTTTCGTTTCTTCTATAGCTGCCCTCCGCGATTCAGAACACTGGCAAAACTACCAGATGAAGTCTTGGAGATTTGTGCTCCCGACCCTGTAACTTTTGACAGTTTGCGACATACAAGAGATTCCATATCGTGCAGGCGCAAACGGAGTTGGGCGTAGGTGGTCCCCAGCACCCCGATACTCGGCTCACACCTGAGAAGACGAGATGAAGCAAAGTAGCGTCATGGCCAATGCCACCAACCTGCTAGGAACATTTTTGCAGTCGATGCTTGACTGCGCAGTGGCCCCAACTAATGCAAGTTGCCTCCTGGTTGCAGCAAAGGATTGGGCATGTGCGGTCGCGTTTGGCGCAAGCTCTAGAGTGGAACGTTACGAGAAGACACCGTGAGGACTCAAAAAATCGAACGCGTGCTACTGGCCGCGGGTTTGACGCTCATGACCGTGTGGGTCGCGGCCCGACTTCAGAGGACCATCGCCTCCAGAGCAGCTGTCGCGGAATTTGAAGCTGAAAGCACAGTTGCCCCCTCCAACAGGGCCTCCGCAACGGCAGATCCCGTCTTAGGTGTGCCGGTTGATTTTCGCCTCTGGTCGGCCAAACGCATCTCGGCCTACGAGGATAGCTTGGCCAAGAAGGCCGATGCGCCCCTAGCCATTCTTCGCATTTCGAAAATCAACCTTGTAGTCCCCATCTTTAATGATACGGATGACTTAACTCTAAATCGCGGCGTGGGAAGGATTCTCGGGACCGCCCAGATTGGGACGTCGGGCAACCTGGGGATCGCAGGGCACCGGGATGGTTTTTTCCGGGGCTTGCAGGACATAGCCCCAGGAGATGTGCTTGAAGTCGTCCGCCCGCAACACTCAGATCGGTATGCTGTGAGCCAGATTCAAATTGTTACGCCTGAGGATACTTCCGTTTTGAATCCAACAGCAGTGCCGACTTTGACTCTGGTAACGTGTTTCCCTTTTTATTTCGTTGGCCACGCTCCCAAACGATACATCGTGACGGCACAGCTCGATCCGGCGCACGAATCCTACATCCCGGCCCGAGAAGACATCAGTCAACGGGCAGCGACAAAAAATAAGGAGAAGAAAAGATGATCTCAACTAGGCTGTCAAGAACGATCTTGCGCGGCCTGCTGGGCGGAGGCGCTCTTTGTATCGCGTTCTCACTGCCCTCAGCGGCGCAGGTGCAGTCTCAAACCTCGGAAAAAAAGGGCGGGACAACCAAGACCGTGACAGTGGAGCGCGGGGAAATCGTCCATATTGCGGGGAACGACGTCGTCCTTAGAATGGAAGACGGTACTCTAAGGGATTTTGACAACGTCTCCGAAAACGTTACCTTCATGGTCGACGGCAGGCCAGTAAACATCCATAACGCCAAGGTCGGGATGAAGCTGGAGAAGCAAACGATTGTTAGCTCAACTCCTAGGGTGATTACGACCGTCGAAAGTGTGACGGGTACAGTTTGGCATGTATCTCCACCCACCACTGTGATTCTCAGACTGGAAAATGGCGAAACCCAGAGCTTCAAGATCCCCAATGGCCAGACGTTTACTATCGATGGAGAAGAAAAGGACGCCTGGGGGCTGAAGAAGGGAATGAAGGTTCAAGCCACGAAGGTGACCGAGGTCCCGGAAACCTTGGTTTCGCATGAAGTAAAGGCAACGGGAAAGATGCCTCCTCCTCCACCCGTGCCAAAAGCCGACGTCCCTATTCTAGTCGCTGTCCTGCCGACTGCTCCGCCTGCCCCCGTGGAGACAGCGGCCGCTCGTCCCGAGCCGGCGCCGAAGAAGCTGCCGAAAACCGCCAGCGATTTGCCGCTCATTGGTCTGCTAGGCGCACTCTTCTGCGGCCTGTCTTTGACAGCACTCACAATTCGAACGATCGCTTCGCGATTGGCCAGCCCGCGGGGCTGAGAAAACGAAGTTCGCAATTCTCCGACGAGGGAGTGAGACAGGTTGGGGCGGGTTGGCCCTGCCCCCATCCTAATTATGTCCGCCAAACACACTCTAGAACGCTGCTTGGGGTACGCGGCAACCGAGTACTTGCAAGATAAGCACTCCGCCTTGCGCAGGAAGGACAAGGTTCGATGGCCGAGTGCCTCACAGTGACTAGAGAGATTGGACGATTTGAGAGTGAGCGCGAGCTCAGACGCCAGATCTGCAAGACCGGGCGCAAGATGTACGCGTATGGATTCGTCGTCGCGTGTGAGGGGAATATATCGGTACGACTCGATCGGGACCGAATTCTCGTGACGCCCGCGGGTAAGGGCAAAGGGCATCTCGCACCCCAGGATCTTGTAGTTACCGACTCAAGCGGCGTGGTCCTTTGCGGTACCGGGCAACCTTCCACTGAATTGCTGATGCATCTCCTCTATTATCGCCTTCGGCCTGATGTGCGGGCCGTCTGCCACGCACATCCCCCAACAGCGACCGGTTTCGCTGCTGCAGGCCGTGCTCTCGAAGAAGCCGTTCTCCCAGAAGTGATCATCGGCCTCGGCAAAATCCCGTTGGCGCCATACGGAACACCAGGCACTTGGGAGCTCTGCGCGGGTCTTGAGACGCTAGCAACGAAATATGATGCGATCCTGCTCGAGAATCACGGCGTCGTGACCTGCGGCCAAGACTTGACCACGGCTTATCAACGACTGGAAACAGTGGAACAATTCGCGAGGATCTTGCTCACCGCCGAATCGCTTGGCGGGCCGCATTTGCTGTCTCACGCGGAGGTGCGGAAGTTGATCGCGGCGAGGTCGCGCTATGGGGTTTCGTCCCCCGACGCCGGCGTAGAGTTACCGCCCACATCCGAGTCCCTGGATGACCGGGTCGACAGCAACCCGCGCCGCTTTTTGGAGAGGCACTGCCGCGAGACCTCACGCAGATAAGGAGACAGCGCGATATATCCACACAGAGTAAAGCTCGTTCGAGTTTGGATCACCGCGCACCAATTCGGCTCTTAATGGCAAAGTGGATGAAATCGGCATTCGTCTTAAGGCCCAGATCCTGCATGATACGATATTTGTGAAAGGCCACGGTCCGCGTTGCTACTCGCAAGATTTTCGCCGCCTCTTTCATAGACTTCCCCTCTGCCAAGAGCTGGGCGACTTCTCCTTGGCGTGGGGTAAGTGATTTATCGTGGGGCCTGCCCTGTGGATTGCGAATGAAGGATTCCTGCATCCCACGAGCAATCTGCGGGGTGACGTAGGGTTTGCCTCGAAGCGCCGCCTGCATGGCTTGAAGTAACTCCGAGGCTGCAGACTGCTTCAAAACGTATCCCGAAGCGCCCGACTTCATGGCCTCCACAGCAAGTTCGGGGTCATCGTTCATGGTCAGGAAGATGAGTTTGACGCCGGGCATCTTCCGCTTGAGTTGCCGGCCAGCTTCCAGTCCATTCAGCAACGGCATAGCGATATCAACCACAATCACATCGGGCTTGAGGGAAATAGCGGAGTCCAGGAGCGCGCGGCCATCGGCGACCGTAGCCACAACCTCAAACTGGGGCGCAATAAGTTGACGCAAAGCCTCCGCAACAAGAGTGTGGTCGTCGGCTAGGATCACTCGCGGCAATTTCATAGGACCCTCCGAAACCGCAGCGCAGGAGCCGCAACGGGAGCTCGTGCGGGCATAAACACGGGCTATATATCACAGGGTAACGATGTTTCGCAAGCATTCACGTGAACGAGCCTACGTAGCATATTCGGAAGCCTCATATTCCAGGCATTTCCCGCCCCTTATCCTATGTCTAGTCTTCGAGCGTCCCAACTCCGTGCACAGAAAACACTTCGCGGAAGGCCAGAGTGTTTATGATGTGGCTCTAAAATGAGGCGATAATGCCCACGGTCCGGTGTGCGAAGCGCTCCTTCCGTTGACACCTGCTGTCGACTCATATCCGTCAAGAAGCGACAGCTCAGGCAAACATAACTCGAGGTTTCTAAAGCGGTGCTTCTGATTGCGATCGTCTTTTCATGCGGAGCGGTCACTTCTTAAGCAGCACAAATCAGCTTGGGCGAATGACTGGCCCTCGCTGACTCCGTCTCCAGGTAATCCGATTCGCCAGGGCCCTCGATATCGAGTACGGTACTGCGATCAACATAGGGCCAAGCACTAGTGCAGCACCGGGATAAACCTCCCGTAAAATGAGGAATTGAGCGATGACGTCCAGAATTATCGCGATCGCCACCAGGTCGCGAACCGACGCAAATGCGCTTCGTAGGAGATCTGACCTGTGCGCCCGATGGTACACCAGCGCTAACAAAAAAGGAGGGCATCCTACTTGTGAATCTTTTTTGCCGTCACGTATGCCGAGCAGGGCCGCGGCCAAGGGCTGCAGAATGAACCGTAAACGGCCGGTTCCCGAAAGACGCGCCAGTATGTCCTCAAAGAATTGCTGAGTTAATAGGTAGGGATTCCCGGTCCGCACGAGCCTTCCAATCGCGCCCGGCAGAGTGGCCAACAGAATCGCGATGGCAAGCGCGGTCAGGATCGAGCTGCGCGAGAGTGAGATTTTCATTTTTGGCGCCGATCAGCAATCTCCAGTAGCGGGACGCCCAACAGGTGCAGCGTAGACCGCGGACGCGGATGTCACAGCTGGCAAAACTTACAGTGACATCGTGAAACGTGCCGCAGATACCGTCCAAGATGTGATCGTCATGAGTTCGGCACCTTCCCTCCAGACCCGACCTTTCTCCGTTTCGATTGACCTCGTGGCTGATGGCCTCCCGGAGTTCTCTGGTTGCCCAGGATTTGGCCAATGAGGTCAATTGCGGCGAAAGATGAAACAAAGTTCTGCTTACCGCCCGCGCTGGCAATAGAACCATGACTAACCTACGCGCCGAATCGATCGCCTTTCGGGAGGCTCTCCTGAAGAGTATTGTCGATTTAGGGGCAACCTTGCGAATTTGTCGAGCGGCGTTGAGACCGTTCAACTTGGGGAGGCTGATGTCCAGCAAGATTAAATCCAGTCGCAGTTCTTCTGCTTTCCGAACAGCATCCAATCCATCGGCCGCGATACCGATGCCGTGCAGATTCCTCTCTTTGTCAAGACACATGTGAACAAAACTATGCCAAAGTTCGACATCATCCACCACGTGTACGCGCACTAGCGAGGCTTGCGATTCCATTGTTTCCTCGATGTTCAAGTTCCTAAAGGTATTCCCAGCGTTTCTGTAAATATGGCCAGTTGGCAGTGTTGCACTTCCAGGGCTGGCCCGTCGTTGCGTTAATAGCAACTTCGAGCTTGCGCAACGGCAAGCGGAGATGGCTGCAACTGGGTGGGACAAATATGAAAAAAGAGCCGGGCTCAGGCTGAATGCAGGTCGAGCTTCTCGGGAGAGCGGAGGAGGATTTTGCCGCGACGCTTTACGACGGCGCCATGGCCTTGCCATTCACTCAAGAGCCGGCTTGCCGTGAACGGAGTGACATTTGCGGCACCAGCCAGCTCCTCGTTCGTGGCGTCGATTTCGAAACCCTCTGGACTTCTTTCGCCAATGGTTTCGGCGAGACACACCAGGACGCGGGCGAGTCTCTGACGAGCCGTCTGGCCGATCAGAGCTACGTGGTCGGAAAGATACCAGGCCAAATAATCCGACGCGATGAGCAACGCGTTTTCCAGCAACCTCGGGTACTGCACCGCGAGCTTTCGGAGCGTGGCGCGGTCCCACACCAGCATTACACTGTCCTTCAGTGTTTCTGTACTGACGAGATAAGTCGAGAGGATCGACAAGAGCGCTGAGCCGCCGAATATTTCACCCGGCGTGAGCCAAAGAAGAACGACTTTTTTCCCGTCGCTCGTGTTGAAGAAAAATCGGGCGCGGCCCCTGGTCAGCAGGAACAGATGGTCAGCAGGATGGCCTTGGTTTACGACTACAGAATTGGCCAGGAAGTGCCTATGCCTAGCCGCGGCCAGAACGACCTTTAGGTCACCCGGAGGGAGTCCGTCGAGAAATCGCGACTTCAGGTGCGCGGTAGTGGCAGCAGGTTCCAAAGTCAGCATAATCGAATGGCCCCATTAGGCTCACCATTGTCGGTGGCTTTGTAAGTCGAAGGCGTACCGCCTCGGCCGCGAGGGCATAATCACCCGCAAGCTTCGGGGCGATCTGCGCCGTCGCATTGGACGGCAAACGCGAGCGACCATGGCAGCTGAATCTGCCAAGGCAGCGCGTCTCTACGCTTCGCCACGGTGTGTCAAATGTCGCGAAACGAAGATGTTACCCGCCTGAGCTTCCCGAATGGCTGGTACAAGGTCATTGGCAATTCGTGACTTCGCAACGTATCCAAAAGCACCTGCAGAGAGGCATCTGCGCACGAAATCGGGGTCTGAGTGAACGGTCAAAAAAACGATCCGCGAATTGCAGCCTGATTCCTTTAATCGATCGGCGGCTTCGATACCACTAAGAATGGGCATCGAAATGTCGGCCACAATGACGTCGGGCTTCAACCGCATGGCCTCCTCAAACAAAGCTTGGCCATCGCGCACCTTTCCGATGACTTCGAACTCCTGTTGCAGGAGCCGCTCTTCCATTTCCGGAAAGTGCGGGTGATCGTCGGCGAGAAGTATTCTCACTTTGCTCAATCAGCCCGTCCGATGAATGCGCGCCCAGAGAGCATCCACACTGATCACGGATCGTAACGCTCGTTCCGACAACGCTAGTGGTCAAGCGCGACAATCGCAACCGCCGAAATCCAAGATATTCGGAAGAAAATGCCGCCGCTACTGTAAAGAATGCCAGTCATTTAGAAATACGACCCGGTCGGGTCGGCATGGATCCCTATTCGACGACGAGTGCCAGAGACTAGAATAATATGTGTAATGTGTTAGACTTTTGTCCTTAAGACAATTGACGGCATTCCGCGGCTACTTATCCACTTTGGGCAGCCGTGGGTGCGAGGTGAAAATGCCGTGTAAGGCGTGCAAGTCCGAAAACCTGCAAAACTTTGAGGCGGAACTGACAGCCAGCCTCCCTGACCTGAAGGCAGTCAGAGTTCCTCCGGTCTATGTCTGCAAGAATGTTTTGGTTTGTTTGGACTGCGGGTTCGCGGAGCTCATCGTTCCCACGGCCGAATTACACGCACTCAAAAGAGGAAAGGCCGCACTCGATTCCTAGCGCATTCGCTGAAATTCCCTCGTGTTGAACGCCGCTTCCTTGCTTCGGGTTAACAGACCACCCCGAAGTACCTTTTGCATCCGCTCACGCGCCTTGAAAATGCGTGAGTTCACAGAAGCAATGGTGATTCCCTTCTCGCGGGCTAACTCACGCTGTGTCCATCCCTCACCTTTGTTTCGGACGAACAGGTCGACTACCGACGGGGCGAGTTCAGCGAAGGCTTTTGCCACAAGTTCTTTAGCTATGTAGAGACGCTCAGGATTCGGGGGACCCTCAATGACTTCGGTGGGCATACTGTCCGCACCTTCGGAATTCAAAAGGTCAAGGGTGAGAGGTGGAGGGCGGCGACTGCGGATTCGCATCAACGCTTCGTTGATGGCAATGCTGACGAGCCAGGTGGAAATATGCGATCGCCCCTCAAATCGATGAATGTTCCCATACGCTTTAATGAGAACATTTTGTAAGTTGTCCTCTGCATCCGCGTGATTTCTCAAGATCCTGAGCGATACTTGATAGAGCTGTGGCGAGTGCATTCGCACTAAGTCGACGAATGCTTCGGGACCGCCAGCCCGTTCTCGCTCGGTCAGCAACTGCTCGGCATCTGTTTCATACTTGCTTGTTTTCACTTTGCCTACTTCACTCTGTGTTTTTGTGACACCGGAGCACAGGCAGCTCCGTCGGGTGCTCCAACTAACCCCGCGGGAATCAATTGCTGCGATCGATTCAACGGCGCGCCGGCAATGATGCGGGTTGCTCAAGCCGGAACTCGAGCAAAGACTCGCTTGGAATCTGTAACTGCTGGCCCTTCTTGGAAGCGGCAATGGCCGTTCCACCAGCAGCGCCGACGAGCGCGCCAATGCCGGCACCTGCTCCTCCCCCTGCAATACCTCCGATGAGCGCGCCCAACCCTGCGCCGCCAACCACTTTCCCTGCGGTCTTCTTGCCCTCTCCCTTGCCCTTGATCTCGTACGTGCTGGTGAGCAGCGGATAAGCCGTGCCGTTGATGACGATGTCTGTCAATTCAAGCGTGAGCTGGGAGCTTCCAGACATCTTGCCCGCTGACGATGCTTGTACCAGACGTCCGTGGACCATACTTCCCCTAGGGGCCACAACTTCGTCTTCCGCCTGGAGGTTGGTTTCCAGGCTTGCCGTGAAACGGTCGCCTGTCTTTTGCTGATTGGTATCTATGGAGTCGGTCATCCGGATCAGAACTCGTGTTCCTGCGGGAACGATGATCTTCTGCTTGTTTTGCGCCGCCGAGTTTGCGCTCATCGCCGGGAGCGCTGAAGGTCCTGCGGTCGAAGCCGCTTCGCCCGAATTCGCACATGCAAGCGCCATCCCCCCCGCCAAAGCCGCTATCCAGACAAATGAATTTCGCATTTGATATCCTCCTCTATTCCTAGATTTACGAGCCCTGCTCCACAACCGGCAGCGACGAAACAATTTGTAGATCGATGATTAGTAGCAACTGGTGTTCGACTTGAGCGAAGCGCGCCGCGGTGATTGCTCCCACGGCCTGCTTGACGCTCTCGTACGTTTTCGCAAGAAGTTCCGCGCGTTGCTTTTGAAAAGCCAACGATCTCTGGATCAACTCGTCAGCCTTTTCGTCGGTCATCGAGTTGTACGTGCGGGCATATTCCTTGATGTTTTCTACTCTCTGGTCATTGAGCTTCGTCAGCTCTACGTCATATTCGCTGTAGATGGGCCAGAACTTCGCTGCGTCATCGGCACTCAGTATCATGACGGCTCCCATGATCTCGGCCTTCTGCTGCCGGACATCCTTGCGCAGGAGATCAATATAGACTTGCAGATTTTTCTTCTGCGCATCTTCTCCCGTCGACGCCTCAGCGCTCCCCTTTGTCGTTTGCTTCGATTGTGCCCAACAGGGAGATACAGCAAGCATCGGCAGGATAAGCAGCATTGCCAGCCACACGCGACTTAAGAATTTCATATCGTTTCACCTCTTCCGATTGAAGTTACCCACTTGGCTTTGGCCAAGAGTCATAGTGCCTACGACGAATGAGTCATACCCCTGTTCACATTGACAGGTGTCTTGGGGCGGGGGCCACTTCGGGAAGCCTCATGCCCGCCAGCAAGCCGCGATGGAGAATGCGCCATGAGCGGTGCCGCCGGAATCGGGGCTGTTGTAAATGAATTTTAGTGATGTTCGTGCTCCTGGGAGGGCTTCTTGCGGTGGCGCCGGCAAAAGTAGGTTTTTCGTGTAGCTATTCACCCGCCTTTTGCACGGCACACGAAGCAGCTAACTGTAAGTTCTAACAGTGTGAACCACTGACCCCATGGAACAGCATATCTGGTTCGCGCACCGGGCCTCCTGTATCTAGGAAGAAGAGGGTATACACCTTTGACCCAACGAGGGTCATCTCATCGCATCACCGCAAGAGTCGTCATTTGGGAAATATTCGACTGGCTTGGTCGTTGCTTTGTCGCTGTCGTACTGTTGTTCGCTCCCTTCGCACCCTTCATTCGCGGTCTTCAAGGTCAGACGCTTCCGATACAGTCAACGACTTCGAATAGCGCGAATCAACCACAGGACAACTCGGTTCCGGCAGTTCCTCGAGCTCGATCTACGGAACAAACTATTCCGCTGCCGAAGATTGCTGATCGCGCGGAGGAGTTAGATCACCTGTTGCGAGAAATTCGCAGCCAATTCATTCCCAAATCTGAATTATTGGAGTCGCAAGGGGACGGGGAAAAACGGGCGGAAGAGATTCGTCGGCGAGCGCTGCAAACCAGGGAGCTCCTGGCTGATAACCCCACATCGCTGGATTTGGAGGACGAACAGCGATACTGGCGTTCCCGGAGTCTGGAATATGCCGCAGAACGCAAGCTGCTCACGGAGCGTGCGGGAAAACTGGAGGAGCAGATCCAAACACTTGACGCCCAGCAACCGGAATGGATGACCACCTGGATCCAGATTCACAAATCCCCAGGAATTGGCGCGATTGTCGAACGTATAAAGCAGGAATTGGACAAGATCCAGGCTGCAAAATCGGAAGCACAAGAACAGCTAAATGTGGTGCTCACGGTGCAGAATCGGGTCTCTCAGCAAGACCAGCAAATCTCGGACCTATTGCAGCGCGTACGTCAAGCACGCGAAATTTCTAGGTGCACACAAGCTCGCTACGACTAGTCTCGCGACGGTTTACTTTCTAGCGCTCTTCGGTGTGTTCAAGTTCAGACGTTACCTTGCGGGGCGGCCCGAAGTTTCAGCCGAATTTCTGCAGGTATTGGATCGTCCCTTTTCAGTAGCACTTTTGGTGGCCCTAATCGGAGCGGGACAGTTTATCGCTTCGGCGCCCATCGGCATCGCATTCATCTTTTACCTGCTCTACCTGGCTCCCGTGCTGCGACTGCAGGCCCCATTGACCGCGCCCACGCTTCGGATTCCTCTGTATGTCCTGGCCACATTCTACGCCGTCGGTGGTGTATACCTGCTCATTCAACTTCCGCCACTTTTCGGGCGCGAGATTTACGCTCTAGTTGTTCTTGCCGCGTTGGTCAGCTTTGCCTGGCTCGCGCGTACATCGAGGATAGATCCACTGCTCACTCGGAGCCGAATAGTACGAATTCTCCTGATCGGGATCCGCGCTGGTCTGGTAGTACTGGCCGCCTCTCTCGTGGCAAACGTCGTCGGATTTGTTTCCCTGGCGCAGGTGCTAGGGCTGAGTGCTTTTGT
>WNFP01002337.1_pt1 | contig 20719 bp, 20 predicted proteins | sample 5400201 | NCBI WGS metagenome assembly WNFP01 (sample SAMN13153355, study PRJNA577476) | soil metagenome | isolation source: 115 cm saprolite under Madrone tree | place: USA:California | collected 2016-06-14
GTCCACTCGATGATGAGCTGGCCGGCGAGCGTCGCGATGGCCAGGTACAGGCCCTTGATGCGCAGCGAGGGGATGCCAACCACGGCGCCCACCGCCGCGGCCATGAGCCCGCCCGCGAGGAGATTGACGGGCCATGGGGAATCGAGGCGCGTGGCGAGATTCGCGGCGGTGTAGGCGCCCACGGACATGAACGCCCCGTGGCCGATGGACACCTGCCCCGTGTAGCCCACCAGGATGTTGAGGCCGAGGGCGCCGATGACGGCGATCCAGACGAGATTGGCCACCGACAGGTAGTATTCGTGCAGCGTCAGCGGGATCAGCAGGAAGAAGATCACCGCGAGAGCCGCTACGGTCCAGCGGGCGATGGGCAGCGGATAGAGCGCCATGTCGGCTTCATAGCTCGTCTTGAGCACGCCGCACTCGCGCTGGATCATCGCTCTAGACCCTCTCGATGAGCTTCTTGCCGAAGATCCCATACGGGCGGATCATCAGCGCCAGGATCATCAGCAGATACGGCGCGAAGTCCTTCGTGCCGCCGCCCACGTAAGGATCGACGTAGCCCGCCGCGATGTTTTCGACGATGCCGACGATGAGCCCGCCGACGATGGCGCCCGGGATCGAGTCGAGCCCGCCGAGGATCACCACCGGGAAGACCTTGAACCCGACCAGCGACAGGTTGATGTCCACGCCGAGCAGGTTGCCCCAGATGATCCCGCCCAGCGCCGACACCATGCCGGTCATGGCCCAGGCCAACCCAAAGTACCGCTGGACGTTGATGCCCATGGCCATCGCCACCTGCTGGTTGTCCGCGACGGCCCTCATGGCGATGCCCTTGCGGGACCACAGGAAGAACCAGCCGAAGCCGGAGAGGAAGACGACGCTGACCGTCGCGCCCAGGAGCTGGATCGGCGGAATGAAGAGCGGACCGATGATGAACGGGGTGTCGCTGATAGGAAGGGGCAGCGTCTTCGTCCCCGCCCCGAAGAAGGTGGGACCCAGGCCTCGCAGGATCGAGGCGAGGCCGATGGTGGCCATCACCACCGCGATCACCGGCCGGCCGATGAGCGGGCGCAGGACCACGCGCTCGAGGAAGAACCCGAACGCGATCATGCCGGCGAGCCCCACGGTGATCGCGACCCACAGGGGCGCACCCGCCGCGCTCATGGCCAGCGCCACCGCCAGCCCCGCGATCATCACGAATTCGCCCTGCGCAAAGTTCACCGCGTCGGTGGCCTTGTAGACGAGCACGAAGCCGAGCGCGATCAGGGAGTACATGAGCCCGATCAGGACTCCGTTCGACAGCAGCAGGAAGAAAAATCCGAGCTCGTCAGACACGCGCCGGCGCCCCCTCTGTGTCCTCGATGCTCACTCGCGACTGGATGGTGGCCTGGCGGCCGTCCTCGTACGTGATCGTCGTGGTCAGGTCGACCTGGTTCCCGCCCGCGTAGAAGGCGTCGATGACCGGCGCGTACTTCTCGGCGACGAACTTCCGCCGCACTTTTCGGGTGCGCGTCATCTCGGCGTCATCCGCCTCGAGATCCTTGGTCAACAGGATGAAGCGGCGGATCTTCGTGGCGTCCGGAAGCGTCTGGTTGCACTTCCGGATCTCGTCGCGGATCAGCTCGCGGATCTCCGGCTTCTGGGAGAGGTCCATGTAGCTCGTGTACGCCAGCCCGTGGCGCTCGGCCCAGTTGCCCACGGTGTTGAGATCGATGGCGATCATGGCAGCGACGAACGCCCTCTCGTTACCGAAGGCCACGGCCTCCCGGATGAACGGGCTGTACTTGAGCTTGTTCTCGATGAACTGCGGCGCGAAGGGCGTGCCGTCGGCCATCGCGCCGACGTCCTTGGCCCGGTCGATGATGACCAGGTGCCCCCTGGGATCGAAAAAGCCGGCATCTCCCGTGTGGAACCATCCCTCGGAGTCGATGACCTCGCGCGTCGCGTCCTCGTTCTTGAGATAGCCCTTGAAGATCAAGCAGCCTCGCACCAGGACCTCACCGCGGTCGGCAATCTTCACCTCGATGCCCGGCACCGGGCGGCCCGCGCTGGTCGGGTTGGCCTCGGAGTCCGGCTGGAGCGAGACGAGGCCGCTCGTCTCCGTCGACCCGTAGACCTGCTTCAGGTTGACGCCGATGGACCGGAAAAACCGGAACGTGTCCGGGCCGAGCGGCGCTCCGCCCGTGAGCGCCCACTTCGCCTGCCGGAGCCCAAGCTGATCGCGCACCGGGCCGTAGACGAAGAACTCGCCGAGCGCTCTTGCCAAGCGGAGCCCGACCGGAACGGGCTTGCCGTCCGAGCGCAGGATCTCGGCACGCTCGGCCACGGACCGGAAGTAGTTGAAGGTGCGCCGCTTGAGCGGCGTGGCGTCGGCCGCGCGCACCTGGATCCCCGTGAGCATGTTCTCCCAGATCCGCGGCGGCGCGAGCACGGTGGTGGGCCCCAGCTCGCGAAGGTCCCGCTGGACCGTCTCCGGGCTCTCCGGGCAGTTGCTGCAGAACCCGGCGACCAGGCTCGCGAAGAGCGTGTAGACCGAGTCGCCGGCCCACGCCATTGGCAGGTACGCGAGGCAGGTGTCCTCAGGCACGACGCCCTCCTGCCTGCAGAAGATTTCGGCCACGCCGATGGCGTTGGCGTGCGTGATCATGGCGCCCTTGGGATTGCCCGTCGTGCCCGAGGTGTAACACACGACCGCGATATCGTCGGCCTTGCCCTTGTCGATCTCGGCCTCGAAGTAACCGGGGTGCTCGGCTCCGAACGTGCGCCCGGCTTCCTGAACCTCCTCGTAGGACTTCAGCCATTCGTGCTTGTACCCGAGCATGCCGCGCGGATCGTCGTAGATGACGACGCGCAGGGCCGGCAGCTCCGGGCGCAGCCCCACGACCTTGTCGACCTGCTCCTGGTCTTCCGTCACGATCACGCCGACTTCGGCGTGGTTCCAGACGAAGGCGAGCTCCTTGGCGATGGAGTCCTGGTACACGGCCACGGACACTCCGCCCAGGCACTGGACGGCGAGCTGGGCCGCGTAGAGGCGCGGCCGATTGTCGCCGATGACGGAGAGCCGGTCTCCCCGCTTGAGGCCGAGAGAGGCCAGCCCCAGCGCCAGATCGCGAACCTGGTCGTGGTACTCGCGCCACGTCCACGACTGCCAGATCCCGCGATCCTTTTCACGGATCGCTGGACGGTCCGCGAAGTCGCGTGCATTGCGCTGCAGCAGGCGGGGGAGCGTTGTCAGGTCAGCCACGTCGCCCTCCATTGTTCGCGCCCTTCGTCTCCCCGAGATAGGCCTTGATCACCTGCGGGTTCGCCCGCACCTCGTCCGGCGTGCCCTCGGCGATCTTCTGCCCCATGTCGAGGACCGCGACGCGGTCGGAGATATCCATCACGACGCCCATGTCGTGCTCGATGAGGATGATGGTCGTCTTCCATTCCTGGTTCACGTCAAGGATGAATCGCGCCATGTCCTCCTTCTCCTCGTGGTTGCAGCCGCCCATGGGCTCATCGAGGAGGAGGATCTTGGGGTCGAGCGCGAGCGCGCGCCCCAGCTCCACGCGCTTCTGGAGCCCGTAGGCGAGGGAGCCCGTCGGCAGGCGTCGCAGGTCCTGGATCTTCAGGAAGTCGATGATGTCCTCGACGCGGCGCCGGTGGGCGACCTCCTCCTTCTGGGCCAGCCCCCAGTACACGAAGGACGCGAGCACGCCCGACTTCATGCGGACGTGCCGCCCAAGCATGAGGTTGTCGAGCACCGTCATGCCCCGGAAGAGCGCGATGTTCTGGAACGTCCGCGCCACGCCCAGCTCGGCCACGTGGCTGGGCTTGACGTGCGTCACGTCGGCGCCGCCCAGCAGAATCCGCCCGGTGTCCGGATGGTAGAACCCGCTGATCATATTGAGCAGCGTGGTCTTGCCAGCGCCATTGGGCCCGATGATGGACAGGATCTCGCCCTGCTGCACGTTCTGGCTCACGCGGGCCACCGCCTGGACGCCACCGAAGGCCTTCGACACCTCGCGGATCTCGAGCTGGTTCGTCACGACAGCCACCTCTTGCGGCGCTTGTAGTGCTTCACGTCACGGTAGCTCTTGCGCTGGCCGACGCCGGAGAGCCCGAGGTAGAACTCCTTGATGTCCTCGTTCTCGCTGATGGCCTTGCGGTCGCCGTCGAGCACGACCCGGCCGTTCTCCATGACGTAGGCGTAGTCGGCGAAGCGGAGCGCGATGAGCGCGTTCTGCTCGGCCAGGAGCACCGAGACGCCCTCTTCCCGGTTCAGCCGGCTGACGATCTCGAAGATCTCCTGCACGAGCATGGGCGCCAGGCCCATGGACGGCTCGTCCAGCAGCATGAGCTTCGGGTGGGCCATGAGGGCGCGCCCGATCGCCACCATCTGCTGCTCCCCCCCCGAGACATATCCGGAGCGCACGCCCCGGCGCTCACGGAGACGGGGAAAGTACGCGTACACCATCTCGAGATCACGCTTGATGGCGCTCCCGTCGCGCTGCGTGTAGGCCCCGGTCAGCAGGTTTTCCTCCACCGTCAGGTGCTCGAAGACGTGCCGTCCTTCCATGACCTGCACGATCCCGCGCCGCACGACCTCGGACGGATCCTTTCGCCTGATGCCCTCGCCCATGAACTCGATGCTGCCCTTCGTCACGTCGCCCCGCTCGGTTCTCAGCAAACCCGAGATCGACTTGAGCGTCGTGCTCTTGCCGGCGCCGTTTGCCCCGAGGAGGGCGACGATGCCCCCCTCGGGGACGGCGAGGGACACGCCCTTCAACACGAGGATGACGTGATCGTAGATCACCTCGATGTTGTTCACCGCCAGCAGCGGCGGCGGGGACGTGTCGCTCACGGCGATTTATCCTCCTACCACCGCGCTACTTCTCTTTCGAGCAGTCGCGCTCGGTGTAGTTGAGCTTCTTGCCTTCCACGATGGCCTCTGCCTCGACCTTCGGCCGGACGATATCGCGCATAGGCGCGACCCACCCCGACACGACCTGCCACTTCTGGCCGTTCCACTGCTCGATCAGTAGGGGTCCGCTGCCCTCGTGGTCCTCGCAGGAGACCTTGACCGGGTGCGTGAAGCCCTTCATGCCGAGCTGGTCGAGCCGCTGCTCCGTCAGGTTGAAGTGCTCGAACCCCCACCGCACCTGCTCGCCCGTCAGCACCTTGTTGCCGTACTTGCCCATCGCCGTGCGGATCGCCTCGACGGAGAACATGGCGTTGGCGACACCGCGGTTGTAGAGCGGCGAGCCCATCTCTTCCTTCTTCCCGGCGCCCTTGCCCTTGTCGTAGACGTACTTGACGATGTCCTGGAAGGCCTTGAAGTTAGTGCCCGGGGCGTGGAAAGTCGCGCCCTTGTAGGCCTTGGCGCCCTCGCCGGAGGGAACCACGTCGGCGTCGCTGGACGACCACCAGTTGCCGATGAGGTGGTCCATCCTGAATCCGACTGCCACGGCTTCCTTGATCGCGACCTGGTTCATCACGCCCCAGCCGGACAGGAAGATCCAGTCAGGATTGAGCCGGCGAACCTGGAGCCACGTCGCCTTCTGCTCCTGGCCGGGATGGTCCACGGCGAGCAGGGTCAGCTCGAAGCTGTACTTCTTCGCCAACTCTTCGAGCGTCGGGTTGGCTTCCTTGCCGTAGGGGCTGTTGTGATAGATGTGCGCGATCTTCTTGCCCTTGAGCTTCTCGAGTCCAGTACGTCGTGGGAAAGCTGAAGACCCACGGGAACCAGCGCCCGTCGGCCGCGGCGGTCATGCCGTAGCCCATCGAAAAGACGACGATCTTGTCCACCGCGGCTTTGGGGATGAGCTGGTAAGTGATGCCCGTGCTGTAGGGATTCACCAGCACCGGGTTCTTGCTCTTCAGGCGCTCGTAGCACTCAACGCCCTGCTTCGTATCGTACTGAGTCTCGCACTCCTCCCAGATGAGCTTGACGCCGTTGATGCCGCCGTCCCGCTCGTTGACCAGATTGAAGTAGTCGACGAACCCGTTGGCGATCGGGATCCCGCTGGGCGCGTACGGACCCGTCCGGTAGACCAGCAGCGGAATGAAGATGCCCTGCGACTGGGCTGACACGGCGCCGGCGAGGGGCCCGAACACCGCCAGCAGGGCCGCCAGCCCTATCAAGACACGTGTCGCTCTTTTCATAGTCACGCTCCTTTGCGCTAGTGGGGAAATGGCCACAAACGAAGCTTCTCCTTCGCGATCTGCCAGAGCCGCGCGAGGCCGTTCGGCTCGACGATGAGGAAAAAGACGATCAGGGCGCCGAAGACCATCAGCTCCATCTGTTTCTGGAGCGCCACCGGCATCGGCAGCCCGACCAGGTGGGGCACATTGGTCAGGAAGATCGGTACCAGCACGATGAAGCCCGCGCCCAGGAACGAGCCGAGCACGCTCCCCAGACCTCCGATGATGACCATGAACAGCACCAGGAACGACAGATTGATGTCGAAGGCGAGCGTCTCGGCGCTGCCGAGGTACAGGAAGACGAACTCGGCGCCGGCCACGCCGCAGTAGAACGAGCTGATGGCGAAGGCCAAGAGTTTGGTGCGCAGAGGGCGCACCCCGATGATCTCGGCCGCGATGTCCCGGTCGCGGATCGCCATCCAGGAGCGGCCGACGCGCCCGCGCACCAGGTTCTTGGCGATCAGGGCGAATCCCGCGGCGAGGGCCAACGCCACCACGTACCTCGCCCCTGCCGACGACCCCGGCCCCGAGACCACGACCCCGAGAACCGATCGGGTCGGCGCCGTGATGGTGCCGGACGAGGCATAGTTGACGAACCACGGCACCTTGTTGAAGAGCCAGACGAGAAAGAACTGGGCCGCCAGCGTCGCCACCGCCAGGTAGAAACCCTTGATCCGAAGGCTGGGCACGCCGAACACGAGACCCACGAGTGCGGCGACAAGGCCCGAGAGGAGGAAGACGACGATGATGTTGAGCCCGGGGAAGCTCGTGGACAGCTTGAAGGCCGAGTACGCCCCGACGGCCATGAACCCGCCCGTGCCGAGCGACAACTGCCCCGCGTATCCCGTGAGGAGGTTCAGCCCGAGGGCCGCCAGGGCGTAGATGAGAAACGGGATCAGCACCGCCTGCAGCCAGTACTCGTTCGCGGCGAGCGGCGGCACCAGGAACGCCGCCGCGACCACGACCATGACGAAGATCCTGTCCTGCAGAACCGGAAAGATGGCCTGGTCGCTAGAGTAGCTGCTCTTGAACTGACCCGTTTCCCTGTAGATCACCCGTCAGACTCTCTCGATGATCTTTTCGCCGAACAGGCCTTGCGGTCTAAACAACAAGAAGGTCAGGGCCAGGACGTACGCGAACCAGTTCTCGATGGCTCCGCCCACGAGGGGCCCCCAGTACACCTCGCCCAGCTTCTCGCCCACGCCGATGATGAGGCCGCCGACGATGGCGCCCGGCACCGAGGTGAAGCCGCCCAGGATCAAGACGGGCAGCGACTTGAGCGCGATGAGCGACAGGCTGAACTGCACGCCGCTCTTGGCGCCCCACATGATCCCCGCCACGAGGGCCACCATGCCCGCCACCGACCAGACGACGACCCAGATGGTCTTGAGCGGGATGCCGATGCTGAGGGCGGCCTCGTGGTCGTCGGCCACCGCCCGGAGCGCCCGGCCCACCTTGGTCCGCTGGAAGAGGACAGCCAGGATGGCGACCAGGACCGCCGCCGTCACGGCCGCGGTCAGCTCCAGCCGGTTGATCTGCACCCCGCGCACGATGAACGACGTGTCGGGGATGCCGATGTCGAGCTTCTTGACGTTGGCGCCCCAGGCCATCTCACCGAAGCCTTCGAGAAAGAAGTTGAGCCCGATGGTGGCCATGAACAGGATGATCGGCTCCTGGTTGACGAGCGGGCGCAGCACCACCCGCTCGATGACGTACGCGAGCGCGATCATGGTGAGCGCGGTCAGCGCGAGCGCGACGACCACCGGCACGCCGCGCTCCATCAGGCCGACGAGCGTGAGAGCCGAGAAGAGCACCATGACGCCCTGGGCGAAATTGAACACGCCCGAGGCCTTGAAGATCAGGACGAAGCCGAGCGCGACGAGCGAGTACATGAGACCCGCGGCGACGCCACCGAAGAGCACCTCAACGAGGAAGGTGACGTTGCCCGCCATGTCGGCGAACGGCGCGACGAGCACGGCCCGGAGCAGCTCAATCATGCGCGACACCCAGGTACGCGTCGATGACGACCTGGTCTTTCCGCACCACGTCGGGCGGCCCGTCGGCGATCTTCCGGCCGTAGTCCAGCGCGACGACACGGTCGGAGATGTCCATCACCACGCTCATGTCGTGCTCGATCAGGGCGATGGTCGTGCCAAACTCGTCGTGGACGTCGAGGATGAAGCGGGACATGTCTTCCTTCTCCTCGACGTTCATGCCGGCCATCGGCTCGTCCAGCAGGAGGAGCTGCGGCTCGGCGGCGAGCGCCCGCGCCAGCTCCACGCGCTTCTGGAGGCCGTAGGGCAGCCGCCCGGCGGGCGTCTTGCGGATGGCCTGGATCTCGAGGAAGTCTATGACCCGCTCGACGGCGGCCCTGTGCTGGAGCTCCTGCCGCCGGGCCGGCCCCCAGTAGATCGCGTCGAGGAGGAAGCTCCCGCGCATCTTGAGCAGCCGGCCGGTCATGATGTTGTCGAGCACGCTCATGCCCTTGAAGAGCGCGACGTTCTGGAACGTGCGGGCGATTCCCAGCGCGGCGACGTCGTAGGGCTTGAGCTGGGTCCTGTCCTTGCCCTCGAAGAGGATCCGCCCCTCCTGGGGATGGTAGAACCCGCTGATGGCGTTCAAGAGCGAGGTCTTCCCCGCCCCGTTGGGACCGATGATGGCGACGATCTCCCCCCGGTGGACGTCGACGCTGACCTCGCTCAGGGCCTGGACGGCCCCGAACCGGACGGTGATAGCCTCGACCCGAAGGAGCGGGTCCTGGCGCCTGTCGACGGCCTTGGCGCGCTCCGCTCGAGCGGGATACTCCTGGGCGGTCAGCTGCATCTAGGCCACCCCGACATCCATGATGCGCACGCGGCGCTCTGTTTCCGAGGTCCGGCCGTCCTCGTATGTCACGGTCGCTCTGACCGCGACGCTCGAGGCCCCGGGGTCGTACAGGGCACCGATGATGGTCGCATACCTCTCATTGATAAACCCGCGACGGAGCTTCCTGGTTCTCGTAATCTCGGCGTCGTCCGGGTCCAGCTCCTTGTGGAGGATGGCGAAACGCTTGACGCGCTGCGACGGCGCGAGAGTTTCGTTGGTCCGCCGGATCTCATCGTCTATCAGCTGGTAGGTCGCGGGATTCTGGGCGAGGTCGGTGTAGCCCGTGTACCCGATGGCGCGCCGCTCGGCCCAGTTGCCCAGGACCTCCATGTCGATGTTGATCATCGCGGCGACATAGGGGCGCTCGTTGCCGACCGCCACGGCTTCCTTGACGTAGACGCTGAACTTGAGCTTGTTCTCGATGTACTGCGGCGCGAAGACCGTGCCGTCGTGCAGGGTTGCCACGTCCTTGACCCGGTCGATGATGACCAGCTGGCCGTCAGGGTCGAACAACCCGGCGTCGCCCGTGTGGAGCCAACCGTCCTTGAGCGCCGAGGCGGTCTGCTCGGGGTTCTTGTAGTAGCCAGAGAAAAGTCCCGGGGTGCGAATGAGCACCTCACCCCGCTCGGAGAGCGCGATCTCGACGCCCGGAATGGGCGGCCCGACGGTCTCGAGCTTGACCTGGCCGTCCCGGTGCAGGGTCGCTGGCGCGCAGCATTCGGTGGCGCCGTACAGCTGCTTGAGGTTGACGCCGATGGCGCGGAAGAACTGCATCATCTCCGGCCCGAGAGCGGCTCCGCCCGTGATCGCCGCGCGGATGCGACGGAAGCCCAGCTGATCGCGGAGCGGCTCGAAGACCAGCCATCGCCCGAGCGCGGACAGCGCGCGGAGCCCTGCCGGCACGGGCTTGCCCTCGAGCTCGAGCTTGGCCATCAACATCCCGCGCGGGAGGAAGAACTTCGTCAACTGGCGCTGGAGCCAGTTGGCGTCCTCGATGCGCACCTGCGCCTGCGAGAGGATGTTCTCCCAGATACGGGGCGGCGCGAACGTCATCGTGGGGCCGATCTCGCGGAAGTCGTGGCGGACCGTCGAGGCGTCCTCGGGACAATTGACCGTGCAGCCGGACAGGAAGGCCACCGCCAGCGAGAAGAAACTGTCGCCGATCCAGGCCATGGGCAGGTAGGCCATGACGTCGTCGTGCTCGCCGAGCGGCTCGGCCTTGAGGAAGTTCTCGCCCGTGCAGACGAGCGCCCCGTGGGAAATCATCACGCCCTTGGGAAAGCCGGTCGTTCCAGAGGTGTAGTTGATGATGGCGAGGTCCGAGGCGCTGCCCTTGGCGACCTCGGCCTCCCAGTAGCCGGGATGCGAGGCCGCGAAGGCTGCGCCCAGCCCCTGCAGCTTGTCGAGGCCGAGAAGGAAGGGGTAGTCGTAGTGCCGCATGCCCTTGGGGTCGTCGTAGACGACCAGCTCGACCGAGGGCAGCTTGTCTTTCATCTCGAGGATCTTGTCGACCTGCTCCTGGTCCTCGCAGACGACGACGCGGGACTCCGAGTGGTCGATGACGTAGTGCATCTCCGCGGCGATGGAGTCCTGGTAGACGGGCACCGGCGCGCCGCCCAGCGCCTGGGCCGCGACCATGGTCCAGTAGAGCTGAGGGCGGTTGTCGCCGATGACGGCGATCTTGTCGCCGCGGCGGAAGCCGAGGCTGGCCAATCCGAGGGCGATCTTCTGGACCTGCTCGGCGTACTGGCGCCAAGTGTACGCCTGCCAGATGCCGAATTCCTTTTCGCGGATGGCGACACGCCGGTCGCCCCAGCGCGCGGCCTTCGCGAGCAGAAGCTGGGGCAGCGTCTTGCCAGAGGGCGCTATCACGCGGTCGTCACCCAACTCTGCCCCATGCTCATTCCACCCTGTATGGACAACTCGGGAACGTCGATGCGCTGAACCCCTGCTGGAGTGGCGAGAGTCTAGCCGAGGGCCATAGGCCTGTCAAGCCATTTGCTCAGTAAGACAAGGGTTTACGGCCCCTCTGCTAGGATGGGTGAATTATGGCGGCAAACCTCTTTTGGCTGTCCCTGTTGGTCGCCGGGGCCGCCGTCCAGCTCGACCTCGACTGCGCCGCCCCGGAGCGCTCCCGGGCGCTGATCGAGTACGCCCGGTTGTCCGAAATCGAGCAGATCGAGGACATTCACCGGGATGTGCTATCCCGGTCGCTGGCCAAATGCCCGGAAGGACAGGGGCGGCCGGCGTGCAGGGCCGAGCAGCAGCGCCAGGCCGACATCGACTGGGAGCGGAAGCTCGCGGAGATCAAGGCCAGGTACGACGAGATGCAGAGCGATTTTGAGGAGCGCTGCCGAGCCTCCACCGCGCGGATAGGCCGCCGATAAGGGCCCATTCGCGACCCGGATGTAGTTACCTTTTGGGGCGCCCTCGGCTCGGGGGCTCAACGTAGAGAGACTACGCCTCGCCCCCGGCCTTCGGGCGCCGCCTCGCGACTGGACCCTTCTCGCCGGCCTACGTGGACTAGAGAGGCCTTTTTATCAGTTGCGCGAGCTCGCCGATTACCCCTCTTCGGAAGGTCAGGACGCAGATGACGAAGATGAGGCCCTGGACGATGGTGACCCACGAGCCGAACTGGGCGAGGTAGTGCTCGAGGGTGATCATGATGAAGGCGCCGACGACTGGGCCGAAGACCGTGCCGAGCCCTCCCAGGAGCGTCATGAGCACGACTTCGCCCGACATCGTCCAGTGCACGTCGGTGAGCGAGGCCAGCTGGAAGACAATGGCCTTGGTGCCGCCAGCGAGCCCGGCCAGGGTGCCGGAGAGAACGAAGGCCAGGAGCTTGTAGCGCTCCGCAGTGTAGCCCAGAGAGACCGCGCGCGGCTCGTTCTCCCGGATGGCCTTGAGCACCTGGCCGAAGGGCGAGTGGATGACTCGGTAGATCACGAGAAAGCCCGCGAGGAATATCGCAAGCACGACGAAATACATCGTGAGCGTCTGGCGCAGGTCCAGGAAGCCCAGGAACATGCCCCGCGGCACGGCCTGGATGCCGTCTTCACCGTGGGTGAAGGGCGCCTGCAGGTAGAAGAAGTAGACCATCTGCGAGAGCGCGAGGGTGATGTTGGCGAAGTAGATGCCCTTGCTCCGAATCGCGAGCGCCCCGATCACGACGCCGAGAGCAGCCGCCACCGCGGTCCCAGCCAGTATGGCCAGCTCGGGCGGCCATCCCCAGATCTTGGCGGTGTACGCGGAGATGTACCCGGCCGACCCGAGGAAGACGGCGTGGCCGAAGGACAGTAGCCCGACGTAGCCGATCAGAAGACCGAAGGCACAGGCGAAGAGGCCGAAGCAGAGGGCCTTCATGAGAAAGAGCGGGTAGACGAAGAAAGGCGCCAGCACGAGGAGAACGACCATGACGCCGAAAGCCAGGACCTGGTGACCGCCGGCGGCGACGGAGGCGTCGAGGACCGGGGCCGAGGCGATCTCGGGCGCGCGGGCCATGCTACTTGTCCCGCCCGAAGAGCCCGGTGGGCCTGAACACGAGCACGACGGCCATGATCACGAAGATGACCGTGTTGGAGGCTTCCGGGTAGAAGACCTTGGTCAGTCCCTCGATCACGCCGAGCGCGAAGCCCGTGATGATCGAGCCCATGATGGACCCGAGGCCGCCGATGACGACGACCGCGAAGACGACGATGATCAGATCGGCGCCCATGAGCGGATTGACCTGGTAGATCGGCGCGGCGAGCACGCCGGCGACGCCCGCCAGGGCAACCCCGAAGCCGTACGTCAGCGTCACCATGCGCGGCACGTTGACGCCGAAGGCCTGGACGAGCGCGGGGTTTTCCGTGCCGGCGCGCAGGTAGGAGCCCAGCTTGGTCCGCTCGATGACGTACCAGGTCGCCAGACACAGCCCGAGCGAGAAGACGATGACCCACGCGCGGTAGTTCGGCAGGAACATGAAACCCAGGTTGTGCCCGCCCGAGAGCATCACGGGCATCGCATAGGGCAGCCCGGAGGAGCCGAACTCGTGGCGGAACATCCCCTGAATGACAAGGGCGAAGCCGAAGGTCAGCAAGAGGCCGTAGAGATGGTCGAGGTGGTAGAGCCGCTTGATCATGGTCCGCTCGAGGACGATGCCGGAGAGCCCCACGATGATCGGCACGAAGAGAAGCGCCCACCAGTAGCCCAGCCCCGCCCACTGGAGGAGAAAGTACGCCACGAAGGCGCCCATCATGTACTGGGCGCCGTGGGCAAAGTTGATGATGTTGAGGAGACCGAAGATGACCGAGAGCCCCAAGCTGAGCATGGCGTAGAAGGAGCCGTTGATCAGCCCGATCAGGAGCTGGCCGAAGAGCGCTTGGGTGGGAACGCCGAAGACGGTGGACATCAGCCGGCAGCGACCGACCGCGCGGGGAGCGGGCGCGCGCCCACTCCCCGCGCGCAGGTCATGCTACTTCTTCACCAGCGGGCAGTCGCCCTGGTCGACAGGACGGAAGGCCTGTTCCGCGGGGATCGTCGCGCGAAGCTTGTAGTAGTCCCACGCGCCCTTGGACTCGGACGGCTTCTTGACCTCGAACAGGTACATAGGGTGGATCTTGCGCCCGTCGGCGCGGACCGTGCCCTTGCCGAAGAGCGGGTCGTCCGTCGGCATCTCCTTCATCTTGGCGATGACCTTGGGGCCGTCGTCGCTCTTCAGCGCTTCGACCGCCTTGAGGTAGTGCAGGGTCGCCGAATAGACGCCCGCCTGGACCATCGTCGGCATCGCGCCCTTGTGCCGCTCGGCGAACCGCTTCGACCACGCGCGCGTCTTGTCGTTCAGGTCCCAGTAAAAGGCCTCCGTCAGGACCAGGCCCTGGGCCTTCTCCAGGCCTAGCGCATGCACGTCGGTGAGGAAGACGAGAAGCCCGGCGAATTGCTGGCCGCCCCTGACGATGCCGAATTCCGCCCCCTGCTTGATGGCGTTGGTCGTATCCGCCCCCGCGTTGGCGAGCCCGATGATCTTGGCCTTGGAGGCCTGGGCCTGCAGGAGGAAGGACGAGAAGTCCGCCGACGGAAACGGGTGGCGCACCTTGCCCAGCACTTTGCCGCCGTTCTTCACCACGACGGCCTCGGTGTCGCGCTCGAGCGCGTGGCCAAAGGCGTAGTCGGCGGTGAGGAAGAACCAGGTATCCCCGCCGGTCTTGACGATGGCCGAGCCCGTGCCGTTCGCGAGGGCCCACGTGTCGTACGTCCAGTGGATCGAGGTGGGCGAGCAGGCCTTGCCGGTCAGGTCCGACGTCGCGCCGGTGGACACGATGAAGGCCTTGTTCTTCTCCCGCGCGATCTGGTTGATGGCGAGAACGACCGACGAGGTCGGCACGTCGAGGATCAGGTCGACCTTGTCGACGTCGTACCACTGCCGCGCGATGTTCGAGCCGACGTCGGGCTTGTTCTGGTGATCGGCGGAGAGAATTTCGACCTTCATGCCCTTGGCCGCGGCGCCGAAGTCCTCCACCGCCATGCGGGCGGCGACGACCGAGCCGGGGCCCGCCAGGTCGGCGTAGGTGCCGGACTGGTCGTTGAGAATACCGATCTTGATGACACCGTCCGAGACTTGGGCCTGGGCCGCCGGGGCGGCGAGAGCCAGCGCGGCGGCGAGCGTGAGCGCGAGTATCCGATTCATTTGCACTACTCCTTTCAACGCGAGCGAGATTGGAGCGGGCGACGCATTATACTCCGAGGTACTCGTGGAGCTTGTTCATGCTGTTCTCGATCAGGTCGTTCGGGATCATCTCTACCACCCGCCCCCGCTCGACGATGTAGTGACGGTCCGCGACCCGCGACGCGAACCGGAAGTTTTGCTCGACCAGCAGGATCGTGAAGCCTTCGGCCTTGAGCCGCCGGATCGTCGCGCCGATCTGCTGGACGATCACGGGCGCCAATCCCTCGGTCGGCTCGTCCAGCAGCAGGAGCCGGGCGCCCGTGCGGAGGATGCGCCCGATGGCCAGCATCTGCTGCTCGCCGCCCGAGAGCTTGGTGCCCTGGCTCCGCAGGCGCTCTTGCAGGTTTGGGAAGAGACCGAAAACGGAGTCGATCGGCAAGCCGTCGGGCCGGACCTGGGGGGGCAGCAGCAGGTTTTCCTGGACGTTCAGGCTCGCAAAGATGCCCCGCTCCTCCGGGCAGAAGGCCAGGCCGAGGCGCGCGATCCGATCGGACCGGAGCGCCGTCAGCTCCTGCCCGCCGAAGCGGATCGACCCCTTGCGGCGGGCGACCATGCCCATGACCGACTTGAGCGTCGTGGTCTTGCCCGCGCCGTTGCGCCCGAGGAGCGTCACCACCTCGCCCTGCCGCACCTCGAAGTCGACGCCGTGGAGGATGTGCGACTCGCCGTACCAGGCGTGGAGGTCGCGGACCTCGAGCAGCGCAGCGCCCGACACCTGGCCCACTGACTCCGGGCCCTTAGACATCGCCCTCGCCCATGTACGCCTGGATGACGTCGGCGTTGCGCGAGACGGCGGCGTAGTCGCCTTCGGCCAGGATCTCGCCGCGCGAGAGGACGGTGATCGTGTCCGACAGGTTGGCGACAACGCTCAAATTGTGCTCGACCATGAGCACGGTCCTGTTTCGCGCGGCCTGCTTGATGAGGGCCGAGATGCGATCCACGTCCTCGTGGGTCATGCCGGCCGTCGGCTCGTCGAGGAGCATCATCTCGGGTTCGAGCGCCAGGGTCGTCGCGATCTCGAGCGCGCGCTTACGCCCGTAGGGCAGCTCGACCGCCGGTAGCCCGGCGAAGCCGTCCAGGCCGACGGCCTCCAGCAGATCCACCGCGCGCCCGTTCAGCGCGTCGAGCGCGCCTTCCGCGCGCCAGAAGTCGAACGACCCGCCCCGGCGCCGCTGGAGCGCGATGCGCACGTTCTCGAGCACCGTCAGGTGGGGAAACACCGCCGAGATCTGGAAAGAGCGAACGAGCCCGCGACGCGCGATGTCGGCGGGCCGCGACCCCGTGATGTCCCGCCCGTTGAAGCTGATGCGACCGCGCGTCGGCGCCAGGAAATGGGTCAGGAGGTTGAAGCAGGTGGTTTTGCCGGCGCCATTGGGGCCGATGAGGGCGTGGATCGTTCCTCGGCGGACCCGGAGGTTGACGTCCCTGACGGCGACGAAACCCCGAAATTCCTTGGTTAGCCCTTCTGTCTCGAGGATGATATCGCCGGCCATGGCCCGCCGATCATACCCGTGATGCCGGGATTTCGAGGGGCTATTTGCTCTTGGGGCGCAAACGGATATGATGCGCGCATGAGCCCACGAATCCTCTTCATCGGCGCAGGTGCGATCGGCAGCTACATCGGCGGTTTCCTGTCCCGGTCCGGGAACGACGTCACCCTGGTGGACCCGTGGCCCGAGCAGGTCGAGGCCATCCGCGAAAAGGGCCTCAAGGTCACCGGGCCGCACGAGCCCTTCGAGGCGCGGCCGGCGGCGCTCCACGTTCACGAGGCGCAGCGGCTCGGCGCCGACTTCGACATCGCCTTCGTGGCGATGAAGGCCTATGACACGGCGTGGGCGACCCACATGGCCCTCTCCCACCTGGGGCCCTCGGGCTACGTCGTGTCAGCGCAGAACTGCTGGAACGACCCCGGCGTGGCGGCCATCGCGGGGCCGGAACGCTCCGTCGGGCTGGTCATGTCCAAGATCGCCGTTGCCCTCTGGCAGCCCGGTCACGTCGAGCGCGGCGCCGAGAAGGGCAGCGGCTCCGGGCACGACGTCTTCCGCGCCGGAGAGCACGATGGGAAGATCACGCCCAGGGTCGAGGCCCTGGCGAAGATGCTCTCCGTCATCGACGGCGCCAAGGCCACCGACAATCTCTGGGGCGAGCGATGGTCCAAGCTCTGCTCGAATGCCATGGGCAATCCGGTCCAGGCCATGACGGGCCTCGGCAGCCTCGAGATCGCCGGGAAGCCGCGGGGCCGGGAGATCACCATTCGGCTGGGCTCCGAGTCGGCGCGCGTCGGGCTGGCGCTCGGTCTGACCATCCCCAAGATCGGAATCGCAGAGGCCAAGGTCTGGGCCGCTGCCGCCGACGACCCCGCCGTGTTCGCGGAGCTCGACGCCAAGCTCGTGCCCAAGGAAGGTGCCGGGCGCAATTGGCGGGCGTCAATGGCGCAGGACGTCGCCAAGGGGCGCCGCTCCGAGATCGAGCAGATGAACGGCTACGTGGTGTCGCGCGGGCGCGAGGTCGGCGTGCCGACGCCGGTCTCCTCTGCGGTGGTGGGCATCGTGCGCGAGATCGACGCGGGCGTCAGGAAACAGTCGCCCGCGCACATCGAGCAGGCGCTCGAGACCGCCCGCTCCTAGCGCTGGGGAGCGTGAGCGTAGAGCGTAGGAGCCAACGCGTTGGCGAAGGGCTCGACGCGGTAGCCGCGGCCTTGGGCTTGTCGGCGCGGAGCGCTGTCCTCTGGTTGGTCCTCGCCGTGGTCGCGGCGGCCTGCGCGCCGACCCCGCCGCCGCCCTTGGGGAGCGCGGTCGTATCGTCCACCGCGCCGATTCCCCTGCGCGTGGGCTACTGGGTGCAACCCCAGTTCCAGAGCGCCCGCTTCACGGGGGCGCTGCCCGACGACGTGTCGTTCGGCGACATCATGGACCATGGGCTCGCCGAGCTCGCCAAGAGTACCTTCCGCAGCAGCACTCGGTTCGGCTCGCAGGCTGAGGCGCTGGCCTCCCCGAACATCGACGCCGTGGTCGTTCCGACCATCGAGGTCCTTTCACTCGAGAAGGACCCAGACGGCTTGGCCCTCAAGGAGATCTCGACGGTGCGGATGCAGTGGCGGGTGTCGGACAAGACGGGCCGGGTGCTCTGGTCGAACATGGTGGTGAGCCACCTCCACGAGTCGTGCTTGCTCGAGGCCTGTCGCAAGGACTTCGCCCGGCGCTCGGTCAAGGAGCACTTCGAGGCGGCGGGCGCCGTGATGCGATCGCTTCCCTGGTGGGAGCGCCCGCGCTGACCGGCCTCAGGTCGCTCTTATTGCGTTCGCACGAGCCCGGAATGCGTGATCGTCAGCTCCTCCACTGCAAATCCCGGCGCCGGCGCGTTCCGATCCAGAGACGGAACGATCAGCTTGCTGGGCCAGCCGCCAAATCCCTCCCACCGCGCAACCGGCTGCAGCGACGGACCAAGCACCGTAATGGAAAACTTCAAGGTTGCGCCTTGAACGTTGCCCGCCTCGATCTGTGCCCGCCACAGCCAGAGGCTCCTATCGGTCGACATACCCCGCTTCAGAACTATGTCCTTCCACTTGAGCGCCCCGGGCACGTGCCTGATGATCGTCTGGCCTCCGGGGCCAGTTGTCCTTTGCTCGACTACCTCGGATTCGGACCCCAGGCCTAACACCTCGGAAAAAAAGCCCGTCGGTCCACGCTCTACTTCAAGCTTCACTCCAAATGCGGCAGATATGGGATCTTCCCGAGCCGCAGCCGCAGGCATGGCACCCAACAGCCACATCACAGCCACTGCCATGAACGACCCGGCAGCCACTTCTAAACCAAAAGCCCGGCGTGATCTCATGGACACTCCCCCGCGAAGAAGCATGATGGACTCCTTGCGACACCCCCGTCGGTACAGCACCAAGGCACAGGCCAACCAAACGCCCCGGGAGCATAGCAGATGCGGGAACTTCCGGGCTGACGGCCGGTCTAAGGGGCCAAGGGGGATTGACCATGAGACTTGATCTTCGCGCCGTGCCGTCGTTCTTCGTCCACAAGTACAGCGCCGTCCCATCGAGGGCACGCTTCGCCTTGGCCGCCCTGGCTCTCGCAGGAGTGGCGGCCATCACCGGCTCCGCCCTGCTCGAGCGCCTTCCGGTACCCGGTCGCATGCTCGGGCGCCCGCAGATAGAAATAAAGGACGAGGCGCAAGCGCGCCCCAGATCTCTAACGGCACTTCGGGAGGGTCTCCTGCCGAGCTCCCAACCCGTCGCCAATGCGGGCGACGTCATGTCCGGGGGCTGGGGCCGGCGCGTCGCGCGCCGGGCGAACCTGGAAGTGGAGCTGGCGGACGTTGATGGGGGCGTCGCCCGACTCACTTCGATCGTCGAGTCGCTCGGGGGATTCGTCGGGTCCACCGACTCGCTGTCAGATCCGAAGGGGACGTCGCGGGCGACCGTGACAGCCTACGTGCCCCCGGCGGAGTTCTCGCGAGCGCTCGCGGGGTTCGATGGGGTCGGGCGCGTCACGAGACGCACGATCGGCGGCCAGGACGTGAGCGAAGAGTTCGTGGACCTCGAGGCGCGCGTCAGGAACTTCGAGCGCCACGAGGCCCAACTGCTGAGCTTCATGGGCAAGGCCCAGAAGGTGCCCGACCTCCTGGCCCTCGAGAGCGAGCTGGCGCGCGTGCGCGGCGAGATCGAGCAGGCGACCGGCCGCCTCCGCTTCCTCAAGGCCCGGACCGATCTGGCCACGATCCAGGTGGCGCTGGTCCGCGCGCCCTTTCTGGCTCCTCCCGATGGCCTTTTCGGCCGCCTCTTGGAGCAGGTGAAGCAGGCCTTCGCAGAGGGCTGGACGATGGCCTTCACCGTCGTGCTCGGCGTCGCTGTGCTGGCCGCCCAGCTGAGCCCGCTCGCGATCTTCGCGCTGGCGGGCTGGCTGATCTACCGCCGCTGGCCCGGCCGCCGCGGCCACGTGACCCCTAATTCATAGCTGGTCGAGCGGTATAGCGGCCTCCCCTCGACGAGGTGCGCTCCCACGGCTGCCGGTGCGCCGGTGGTCCTGAGTGCTCACGTCGGCCTTTCGAGGCGAAGGACACGCTCACCGAGACTGACGTCTGAGCATCTCCGCAAGAATCGGTAAGGCGTTCACCCCGAGAGGTGCTAGGGAATCCCGGAAGATCCGACAGACGTCCTATGCGACAGGAAGGGCTCAACGATGAATCGAATCCGGGGTCATGGAGTGGCCGAGACGGTGCGTGTGACTGAGCGAAGCTTCGCCGAGGCGCCACGTTCTCTCCATGACTCTGTCTGAGCGAATACTCTACCCAGTCGTGCGGCTCGGCGTACGGGCACTCGCTGCTGGGCGCGTCAACATGGCCGTCACCGGACTCGAGAATATTCCTGCGGATGGTCCGGTCCTTTTGGTTGCCCGTCACTATCATCATCTTTTCGACGGTGTCGTGTTGTTGGCTTCAATGCCACGTCCGATCCACATCATGGTGAGCCTAGACTGGGTGAAACACGGTTACGCCCGACGTCTCATGACACGGGCCACAACATTGGCACGCTGGCCAGTCGTTCTCCGCCGCGAGGCTCTACAATCCCGGGTCAACCGGGATCGCACGTGGCGGGGAAAGATCTTCACAGCCGCCGCCATCCGGCGTTCTCAACGCCGCGCGCTCGATGATTCTGTTGCGCTTCTTGCTCAGGGTGGCGTCCTCGTTATATTTCCGGAGGGCTATCCGAATATTGACCCACACTACACACCAAAGACGAGACCAGCGGAGTGTCTTCCGTTCAAGGCCGGTTTCGCAACCATCGCTGCGGCCGCCGAGAAACGTCTCGGAGTCAGGGTCCCCATTGTTCCAGGCGGATTTCTCTATACGAAGGATGACCGGTGGACGGCGCGATTGAATATTGGCCCGGCAGTTTATTTGGAAGATTTTGTTTCCCGCCAGCAGCTGGTTAGGCACATGGAGCGGCGCGGCGCG
>WNFP01001154.1_pt1 | contig 20677 bp, 15 predicted proteins | sample 5400201 | NCBI WGS metagenome assembly WNFP01 (sample SAMN13153355, study PRJNA577476) | soil metagenome | isolation source: 115 cm saprolite under Madrone tree | place: USA:California | collected 2016-06-14
TTGGTGTGCTTTCCCGCGACGGAGAGAAGAATAATGACTAAGACTCTCAGGAAACAACTTCTGTCAACCACACTGTCATTGCTGCTAGTCATTGCGGCAACGCCCTGTGGTGCTGGCGCTCAACAATCGGCGCAACAGGGAACGACGGGTTATCCGGGCCAAGGAGCGCCGCTTTCCGCGGACGAGCTGCAACAATTGCTGGCTCCCATCGCGCTTTACCCGGACTCCCTGGTAGCGCAGGTTCTTGGAGCCGCGACCTTTCCAGACCAGATTGCTGCGGCTGACGGCTGGCTTCAACAGAATAGCAACCTCAAAGGCACTGCTTTGATGCAGACAGTTGATAAGCAACCGTGGGATCCCAGTGTGAAGGCACTCACGCAATTTCCTTCGGTGCTCGACAACCTTGCGAAGAACCTCGGTTGGACTTCAGCGATGGGAGAGGCGTATCACACGCAAGCCGCTGGCGTCATGTCGGCTGTCCAGGTGTTGCGCGCAAAAGCAAAAGCTGCCGGCAATTTGAAAACAGGCTCACAGATTACGGTCGTCGAAGAGTCGCCGCAAGTCATCGTGATTCAGCCAGTGAATCCGCAGGTCGTCTACGTTCCCGTGTACAACCCTACGGTGGTTTACGGGTATCCCTACGTGACTCCCGCATACGTCGCGCCTCCCCTAGCGGCGACCGCGGTGGTTGCATTTGGAGTTGGCATTGCGGTCGGCGCGATGATGAGTAGTAGCTGTTGCGTCTGGGGTTATAGCAGTTGGAACTGTGGTTGGCACGGCACCACTACAGTCGTTTATCACGGCGGGGCGTACTACGGAAATAATGCCTGGCACGGCGGCTACTATGGTTCGAGCGCCTCTGCCTATGGTCCTAACGGCTCCGCGCACGCCAGCTCCGGCTATAACCCGTCCACTGGGACTTACGCACGTGGCGGCACAGTCTCAAACGGTTACGGCACCCAAAGTGCCGGTCAAGCGTATAACCCGAAGACCGGCGCATACGGCGCCACTGAGCAAGGCTCCAATGCCAATGGCAGCTGGGGAAGCTCGAAGGTTTCGAAAAACGGCAATACTGCGTACAGCCAGCATCAAACGACGTCTCAAGGAACCACGGGTTCGGTACAAACCTCAAACGGTGGTAAGGCTGTTGGAGCGTCGGGACAGTACAACAGCGCAGCGGCGGGAGAAACCGCAAACGGTAACAAGTATGCGACAGCGAATGGCAAAGCCTACGCCAACACTGGGAGCGGTTGGGAGCAGAAGGGAGGAAGTTCGACGAACAGTTCTGCCGCTTCCAAGGGCTGGGGGGGGCAGGAAAAGAGCAGCGGATCATCAGCCTTCAGCGGAAGCAGCGGCGGGGGCTGGCAATCCAGGTCGGCCAGTGCTCGTGGATCGGCGAGCAGGGGCGCCAGTGGTCGCAGGTGAACCAGCGATGCAGCCGCAAACGAAGACAAGTCTGGTGAGTGGTATCGGTAAAGTGTCCGTAGTGACCGAGTTGGAGGACGGTTATGTTGCTCAAAGCCTGCAGAATCGTTGTTACAAAGTCGTTGCCGCTTTTGCCGCTGATCATAGTCCTTGCGGCGTGCAACAAATCCAATAAACCCTCGTTCAGAGTGTTTGCTTCACCCGAAGACGCGAGCACTACATTGATGGAAGCGGCAAAATCGGGAGACCAAAACGCACTACTGGCAATTTTCGGCGTGGAATCGAAAGATATCATTTTTTCTGGCGATCCCGTGCAGGACAAGGCCGCGGCCGACAAATTCAACGTGGCCTATGGAGTGATGCATCGTTGGCGCAAGATGCCGGATGGGACACAAGTTTTACTGATCGGAGCAGACAATTTTCCATTTCCAATCCCTTTGAAGAGGGGTGATGGCGGGCAATGGTTCTTTGACACGGCAGCGGGAAAGGAGGAGATTCTGACACGCCGCATTGGCCGGAATGAACTGGCTGTAATCGAAGTTTGTGGAGCAGTAGCCGACGCCCAGGCCGAGTACTTTTCGCAACCTCACGACGGCGGAAGCAAGGGGCAGTTCGCTCTGAAGTTCATCAGCGATTCTGGAAAGCAGAACGGTTTGTACTGGGAATCGCCAGAAGGCCAACCCAAGAGCCCGCTCGGGCCTTTGGCGGCATTCGCAACCGCCGAGGGATATAGCACAAAGCCGAACTCTCACACGCCTTTTCATGGGTACTATTTCCGCATGCTGACCCGGCAAGGCGCTCATGCGCAGGGTGGCGCGAAGGATTACGTGGTGAATGGGAAGACGGTTGGATTCGCCTTCGTCGCGTATCCGGCTGAATACGGTAATTCGGGAATAATGACATTCATCATCAACCAGGATGGCGTGCTGCTCCAGAAGGACTTGGGGACGACGACAACTGAAACGGCAACCGCAATGAGCAAGTTCGATCCCGATACCGGCTGGAGCCCGGTAGAGAATTGACTTGTTGTCTCTTGGACCGCAACCGGGAACACGTCCACCGATGCCGGGTTCGTGATTTCGGACGGCAACCGTGTGGACCTCAACTAAAAGAACGGCATCTTCAACTGGCGCTACGGGAACAAGTTGAAAACAACAATGGCTCCACGCGCGTTGGTGTCCGGATGACACAGCAGAACGCTTTCGTCGGAATGGCGTTTTTTACAGCCGAAGCTGAGCTGCACGATGCATCGCTGATACAAGCCGTGAAAAAGTGGAGGGTGAAAGGGGTGAAGGAATGAAGAAAATAAATTTCTTGTTGAAAAGGGCACGCAAACTTGAACTTACAGAAGGTCACCGGTTGTTTTACTTTACACTCTTGCGATTTGCGGTCCTGTGCCTTCTAGCTTCAGCCGTGTTTCCATCACTGAGTCAAGCACAGGCTCCTGAGGGCGTTCCTGTCTTCAAGATTACGCAGGAAGACAGCTCGGTTAAGTTCCTCGTGAAGGCGTCGGTGGCGCTTGAGGGCATCTTCCAGAAGTGGGATGCCACTGTCACGTTTACCTCTTCTGATATCTCGACAGGCGTTTTGAACATCAAGATTCAGGCTGACAGTGTGAATACCGGCAGCGGCATGAAGGACGGCAAGCTGAAGAGCAAAGACTTCTTCGACGTCAAAGACGATCCGATAATCTCTTTTGTGTCTAAGAAGTTTGTGCAGACCGGCCCCGACACCGTTGAAGTACAGGGTGACTTTACAATACGAGGAGTTTCTAAACCCGAGGCGCTGACTTTCACGGCTACTGGCGCAGGAACAGGCGCAGGCGACGTCAAAGGAACAATGGCTTTCGACCGTAAGGAGTTCGGAATGAATAGCGGCATTCCTTTCATCAAGATCGCCGATCGCATCGAGGTGACTGTCGACCTCAAGTGGAAGCGCGTCAGCGGTCCTCCGTTGGACCTCAAGAAATAGCCAGCCTAGTAGAAGCGCGGTTCCGGTTTTGAGGAACGGAACAGGCGCGCAAAGCGGATGCGAGCGGAACTTCAGAACTGCGCTCTTGTTAGCTTGTGGTATCGGTGCTGGCTGAAAAACCATGTTGAGTCGAAATGGCGAGACCAAGCATTTGGGGTGCGACTAGAAAAAGAAATAGACTGCAATATTCGGCTGGAGGAGGATTTCGTCGTCATCTCGACGCGAACGGCGGGATACAGATTAACGTCTCCCGTTTGGCTAGGGTTCTCGGCTTACAGCTTCAGCTCGCTCTCGGGTGCTCGGCACAGACATGAGATGCGAACTCGTTGTCGCGCTGCTGTCCGAAGTCCGTCTTCATCTCGTCAACGGATTCGCCAACGAGCGGCCATGAAGGGTTGAACACCCATGCACATTCGGAGCAAGCCCAACCCTGAAAACTCTGGCTTTCGACCCATACCAGTTTGCGACGCATCGGCTCCATGACCACCTCGATTTGAATTCAAAAGGTCTGAAGATTACCGATGGCGAAGGGCCGCTGTCTGCGGGGTACCCAACACTGGCAGGGGGCTTGTTCGCCTGGCAGCAGCGACACCGGCAGGGATGATCCCGGGTAGTGTCTCAGTTTGAGGTTTAGGGTCTTGGTTCGCTGTTGAAAGATTGTGGCATACTTGGCTCATGGCGAAGCGTCCGCGCGACCCAAACCAACTCGCGAAGCTCATTGTGGACATTGCCACAGGTGAGGCAGAGGATACGGCCAGCGAATCAAAACGGCATCCTTCCAAGAGGCGGGCTGGCGGTCTAAAAGGCGGTAAATCACGGGCCGAATCTTTAGGTCCAAATGAACGGCATGAGATTGCTAAGCTGGCCGCTCGCGCTCGCTGGAAGAAGAAAGACTAGGCTACGTGCCTTCTGAAATGAAGGCGCATCAATTCCTCACGCTCGGCAACGTCATCACGATAATCTAATACTAATTGAATTGCCGAATGCTTTCCGGCGTTCATTTCGTTGTACACGTCAATATCTATCTTGAGTTGAAAATTTTCGCTTACGATCAACTCACGGCGCTGAGCAAACGCCTTTTCCATGTGATCGTGGGGCGCATACCCCATGACACCCCAGAACGTATACTGCACTCCGCTCTTTGTGGCTCTGACGGCATGGTTTACACGATAGCGCCTTCCCTGTGAATCGGTTTTGTACTCTTCTCGAACTGCTTGAGCCATGAGTTCTGCCAAAATGTCACATGGGTCTACCTCAGGCAGTTGGAGCAATCCGTCTGCGACCGCCCATGCAACCGCCTGTTTCACGCTGGAAGGTTTATGGTCGCGCCTAGAGTCGTATAGGTGCCAAATCCTTTGTAGTCTTTCTTTTCTGCTGACCATTGCTCTTCCCCTCCAATTCACAGTGAGACTTGAGCCGTTTGTCCCCATCCGTCCGTAATTGAACCCGGCAGCAAATACTGCCGAATCTTCACTAGATACCGGGTCAAATAGTCGTATCTGTTTAGGCGTCTCCGCATTTGCCCAATGACAATGCCGGGATGCCTCTCCAATACACGCGCAAAAGCCACAACATCCTTTTCGTAGTAGAAGGGCTTTTTCCGCAGAATGAAAGAGTCCAGCCTGTCTTTCGGAGTGCAAAAATTGGAAGCGGCATCATTTGCGATACGCTCCTCCTCGGACATTGAAGTGCTGACAGTTTCCAGATCGCCGTCAATAATCTCTTCCTCTTGGCCATGCCCATTTAGGACGTGTTCGATCTCATGTCTAACCACGAACCAAAAATTATCGATTCGGTCATGCTGGACAGACATGCCGATAACAGGCGAGCCGTCAAGCCAAAAACATACGCCGTCGATTTTTGCGTTCGGAAGTCTTTCAACGAGAACAAATCGTATTCCGCATTCCATAAGGATTTTTGGCACCTGCCTAACTTCGTCAGGTGCGTGCAGCAAGGCTGGAAAATCATCCCTAATTGCCTGACGCAAGGCTTTTTCAGAATATTTCGGCACGCTGATTGACTTTGCGATTTGGCGTACTCGGTAAAGCCATGCCAATTGAGACGCTGGAACCGCCCGCTCTTCGTAGCCCGATTTCTTCGCTGCATGCGCAAAGTACGGAATCGCATTTTCGTCAGAAACCTCGAAGAATCTTGTTAGTTGTATCGTGAGCATTGGGGCATCGGTTTGCTCAATCCATCCGCGCTTAATCATTTCGCGGATAGGATACGCCGTCTGCATTTGACGCCTTGCTGCTACGCTTGGGTCCGGCTTACGGGCCTGTGCCAAATCGTAGGCTTGTTGAAGATTTGCAAAAAACTCTGCGGGGACATCGAATGCGTCTCCAAGAGCTTTTGCCATTTCAGGACTGATTCCACGCTTTCCATTCAAAATGGGGTTAATCGCCTGTTCTGAACAACCGAGAATGAAAGCCAGATCGCGCTGGCTCCAATCCCGCTCTTCCATTTCCTCCTTGATGTAACTACCAGGATGCTTAATCCAACTTGCGCTTGCTGTCGCCATGTTCTCCACCTCGCTAATCATGATTCCATACCCTCAGAATGGTCATTTTGTTCGGCTTGGGTTCGGTGTTGAGTGTGAAAATCAAACGAAATTGCTTGTTGATTCGGATGGACCGCTCGTCGCCGTCCATCTTTTCGTAGTGAAGACTCTTCCAATTTCTCAACGTTCTCTCGTCCGGTGCTGCCCGAATTACGACCAATTTCTGTCTCAGCGAGTTGATCACCGATATTGGCAACCGCGTCTCTGCTGCACGGTCCGTCTCTATGAGTGCAAGTGTCTTGTCTCGAAACTCGACGTCCATGCTGCATCATCCGCCGTGAAACAATGTAACCTACTGAAAGCTCGTTGTCAATATCTACTTAACGATAGTAGTTAAACTGAATTATATGCTTGACAAATGAAGTTTGGCCTGCTATCTTTAGCTCACCATGAACCGCCTGCCAATAGAGAGACGCGCTGCAATTTTGGGTATGCTCGTTGAAGGGAATAGCCTTAGAGCAACTAGCCGTCTCGCAGACGTGTCCATAAACACCGTAACCAAACTCCTCGTGGAACTAGGCGAGGCGTGCGCCGAATACCACCACAAGAACGTGCGCAGGGTTCGCGTGCGCCGCCTGCAATGCGATGAAATCTGGAGCTTTGTGGGCGCAAAAGCCAAACATGTAAGACCGAAGCGGAGAGCGGAAGGATGGGGCGATACTTGGACGTGGGTTGCGCTCGACGCTGACACAAAACTATGTGTCAGCTATCTTGTTGGCGGTCGTGACGGCGGCTGGGCACGCGAGTTTATGAACGATTGCGCCTCTCGCGTACAAGGTCGAATCCAGATCACAACGGACGGTCATAGGGTCTATCTGGACGCAGTGGAGGATGCTTTTGGCGCTGACGTTGACTACGCGCAACTTCAAAAGATTTATGGCGCACCAGAAGAGCCGGACACGCGCTATTCTCCCGCCGTTTGCATCGGATGTGATCTCAAGGTCGTAAGTGGCGATCCCGAGCCAAAGCACGTCAGTACTAGCTACGTCGAACGGCAGAACCTTACGATGCGTATGGGAATGCGCCGTTTCACTCGCCTAACCAATGCGTTCAGCAAAAAGGTCGATAATCATGCCGCGATGGTTGCGATTCATTTCCTGTACTACAATTTTGGCCGGATACACAAGACGCTAAGGGTTACGCCGGCAATGGCTGCGGGACTCTCCGATCATGTCTGGTCGCTGGAGGAAATTACACTATTGGTATGAATGAGAACCAAAAATACTGGATCGCATTGATAGCCTCGCTCGTCGTCGCTTACTTGGGAAGCAAGGCGCCCAGCTATAGAATGCCGCTTGATTATGACGCTATGATTTCGAGAAGTATTCCGTTCGCGATTGCCTGGGCGGTGATACTGGCATTTTGCCTTTGGCGTTATAAGAAGCGTGGATTGTGGCTGCTTGTGGGAGCGCCGATGGCACTCTATTGGCCAATCTGGCTGCTATTCAATCATTTTCCGCGATGCTATTACTTGCACAACTGCTCTTAAATTGAAACTGAGACACTACCTGATCCCGTTGTTGATTGGTTTTTGCAGAGAAAGGTGCTAGGGTCCCATTACACCCGAACCTTCTTTGATTAGAAGAGCGCGAACCTGCGTGGGCGTTGCGAGGCAAGATGGACCGCGCCTACGACGTTTTCGAAGTTCTATCGGCTGGAATTTCAATCTGGAAAGCCAGCATCGAAGATGAAGCGGATGCCATCCGCAAGTTGGATGAATTGGCTGGTGGAAAGTCAAGCGAGTTCCACTTAATCTACCGGCCAACTATGGCAATCATAGCCACCAGAAACGGTCCAAAGAGCTAGTATCTATGCTTGGGCAGAACCACCTTGATCGTAACGGCATTCGCACGCTGGCTGAGGCGCAGAAAAAATGACCGCCTCCGTTCCGGCTGCGGCAATGGCCCGATTCCTGCGTACTAGAACTTGTAATTTCTTCCTGTTGTGACAAAAACTCGTACTGCCCAACATTCTCTATGTCTATTTGTTTCAAGTAGATTCATCAACTTTCTGGACTGGCACGCGGTTTGCTTCAAGCTCAATTCAAAGCGGGATGACCACGCGAGGTGATTTATGGAAGAAAACACTGGCGCGATGCAAACCGGATCTCTAGTCCAGGCTCGGTCAGAAAAGCCCCTTCCAAGCTGTTTCGGAGCACAACTGGCGCAGCCTTTGCAAAGGAACAGGGCGTTTCAACCGCTCTGTCACGAGCATCATCTTGAGATGCGGCTTGCCGAAGTTCCACTGCAAACCAGTGGCGAGCCAGCTGAGACTCTAGTGTATGCGTGCTCGGAGCCTGATTGTTTCGTTCACTACAATAGCTCACGCGGATACTTCATCGTCACGCACAATGGGAATGGGATCGACCGAGACCTGATGCCTGCTGTTTCGTGCTCGCAAGATGGGCTGCCTATGTATCTTGCCGAGGTTCTAGAGGAGCAGAGCAGCTTCCGGCTATGGAGATGCCCCGGTTGCAGTTCGATGCGGAGAAATAATGACGACCTTTCTCAAGCCGCCGCGACCGGAAACACGTCTGGCTATCAACCCGAAAATCAGAGCTGACGTGCTGGCGCTCCCCCCGATTCGCCCGAGGTCGCTTGACGCTTGGCTACGCTTCCACCCCTTGTGCTTGCAGCCGTGATACCTCCACCCACGTCCCCACGCTGAATGCAGCTCCAAGCCGACGGCATATCGTGTTCGCTCCAAACGATAACAATAAATCACTCTTGCCACTGATAGGATGCTGCCGTGAAAGGACTTCACGATTATGCGCTCTCCCGGTTTCCACTCACGCTTTGTTACAACGCGGACGCCGTGTAGGCTTCCTTGGAATCCTTCGGTATTCAGAGAATCACCCGTGTGGCGATTAAGGTCTTTTGCCGATGGACGACTCAATAGGTTATGGGAGCCGATTTGATAGCTAGAAAAAGTACTATGGGGGACTTCTCCTCTCAGCCCGAAGGAGCAGGTGATGGAAGGTTCTGCTCAACGCAGAAGACACAACCAAAGGCTGTTCGATGGCAGGATTGAGAAGCGCCAGCTTCGGTTCCCGTCTACCTCGCAAGCTTGGGAGCCCCCCTTGCTCGTGAGCGCACGGTTACAGAAAACATCAGTCCCCACGGTGCGCGTGTAATCAGCAAGCGGTCCTGGGAGTCTGGCGAACAGACTCTTGTTACTCCGTTGACGGGCGAGTTCCCGCAAGCTGGAAGAGTGATTTATTGTGCGCCAAAAACGAGAGAACGCTTTTACATAGGCGTAGAGTTCCCGAGACGTTCGGTCAAATGGGACGATCTTCCCCGCGCCTCCGGTGGTCGAGCCGCACTCCGACTCGAGAGCCACATCTACTAATATTTCGTTTGGCCCCCTGAAGAAATGACCACCCGCCTGTCGAAAGCGACGCGTGAGCGCGACGAAATATCCCCACGAGAACGAATTCGGCGGAAAATTTCTTGCGGTGACCTCTATTTTCCCCCCTTTATCCTGCCCATAGATACTGTTGTGGCCTAAATGAGTGTGTGGACACTGTTGCGCCCTCATCCCACCCCGGGGCGCGGCTAGTCCAAGGAAAAACCTTAGAAGAACACGACCACCGAAGGGAAAGGGTGATGAAAGTACTATCTGTGTGCCTATTGCTTGCGTTGGTTGGACTATTGGCGGTTGGAATATTGGGGGGATGCGCCGCGGGAATGAAACTAGATCCACCGAGTGCACCGTTTGGAGTGACGTTGACGCCGGGCAGTGCACAGGCCATCGACTTTGGCCAGACTGTAAGTCTGAGTGCGTCGGTGGCCGGTGATAGTTCGAATAAGGGAGTTACTTGGACATTGCAGGGCGCAGGCACTCTTTCCGGGGAGACGGCAACCTCCGCTATTTATAACGCGCCCTCGTCAGGCAATGCGGGGTCAGGCAATACGGGAACGGCAACAGTCACTGCCACCTCCGCGGCCGACTCCACGAAGGTTGCGTCGGTAACCATCGGCGTCACGTCCCCTCCTTCCGTGATGACGACTTCTCTTCCACCAGGAACGCAGGGTACGGTGTACAGCCAGACTGTGACGACGTCTGGCGGCGCCGGGACAGTGACGCTGGCGCTCAGCAGCGGAAGCCTGGCGGCGGGATTGAACATGGATTCGTCCGGGCATATCACGGGCACGCCGACGGGACCGCGCGGTACGAGCAGCTTCACGGTGAAGGCCACGGACTCGAGCAGCGCGGGCGCGAAATCTGCGGTGCAGAATCTGAGCATCACGATCGATGGCTCGGCTCCAGCCCTGAATTGTGGATCCGGTCACGAATCGCTCTTGAACGGCCAGTACGCATTCACTATGCAAGGATTCAATGCAAACGGGGCGGCGGCGCTGGGCGGCGTGTTCGATGCCGACGGCGCGGGACACATTGCGCGGGCCGTGGGCGTGGAAGACGTAAACAGCAGCTCAGGAATTCAAACGAACGTTCCTATCATTAGCGCGAGCAGCGCGTATTCCGTAGGAGCCGACAATCGGGGGTGCATGGCGATTGCGACCTCCGCCGGCACTTCGATCTATCGTTTTGCGCTCGGAGTCTTCAACTCCGGTGTGGCCAGCAAGGGGCGCTTCATCGAGTTTGATAATACGGGAACGCTGGGGTCGGGGGTAATGGAGAAGCAGGATCCCAGCGCGTTCTCGGCGTCGCAGTTTAACGGCAGCTACGCGTTTGGCGCAGACATTACGACAACTCTTATCAACGGCGCCCGCAACAGATTCGCCATGGTCGGTGCGTTTGCCGCCGACGGAAGCGCGGGGATCACCAACGGCGAGCTGGATGCCAACGATAGCGGCGACACGAATAAGAGCGGCGGCTTGAATTATCCAACAAGCGGCCTGCCATTTACGGGGAGCTATACGGTGTCTTCGAATGGCCGAGGCACGATGGTTTTTAAGGTCGGAACGCAAACCGTGAACATGAGCTCGTACGTGATATCCGCAAGCGAAGTGTTATTTATCAGTCTCGACCCGCAGTCCAGTGACCCGCCGTTTACCGGCTCGGCGCTGAAGCAATCCGGAGGGCCATTTTCGATTTCTTCGGTGAGCGGACCGAGCGTTCTCTACGTGAGTGGACTCTGTGGAAGCTGCGGGCCGAATTTGACGATAGTGTCGGACCTGATTGCGGGTATCTTTACAGTCTCGAATTCCGGCAGCTACACTTTTAATGGTGACGAAAGCCTAGCCGGGGGAATTTCTTCGTTTAACGATACGGCGACCGTTAGCGTGGCTCCTAACGGCCGGGTGACTGCGCTGGGAGGAACGCGGCCTCCACTTCTATATCTGGTGAGTCCGGGCAGGGGGTTCGTGATGCTGGTGGATGGAGGGGTGTATGCGGGCTTCGCGGAACTGCAAACCGGAGGCCCGTTCACGAATCATTCCGCGAATGGGACGTACGTCTTTGGTTCGATCACGGTGACGCACCAAGACATAACTCATGAGTCCGGTGTGGCCACGTACGACGGAGTGGGATCGGTTACAGGAACGAGTGACACGGCGTTAGCGGCGAGCTCGCCTTCGTCGAATCCTACCCTCAAACCTGACCAGGCTTTCTCTTATACGTACTTGGTTAGCCCAAATGGGAAGCTGGCGTTGACTCACGGCCCCTTGATTTACATCATTTCACCGACCAGACAAGTGGTCTTAAATGCCGACCCGTCGGATATGTACGCGAGAATTGAGCCCGTGGAGCAGTAGGTGAAACTAAGTCGAGACAATCAGAGGTAAGTGTCGTTGCTACGTTAAACGGTTATTACAACTTTTCCGCGCGCGTGTCCTGCTTCCAGATAGCGGATAGCGTCAGGGACCTCGCTCAGGCTGTAACTCCGATCGATGACAGGCGTTACCTTTCCAGACTCCATGAGCTCGCGCATGACGGTCAGGTCTTCTTTGCTCGGTTTCGCCAGAACCATGACCTGCTTCTGGCTGACGAACCATGACAACACCAGCGCCTTGAGCGCACGAGCGAGAGGAGCGATCATCCAGTTATCGCTCGTTCCTCCCGCCCCGACGTATATGCCCCGGGGATTCAAGACGCGCCGACATTCCGAGAACGAATGGTTTCCAACGCAGTCGAGAATTACGTCGTAACGTCGCACACTTTTGGTGAAATCCTCTTGGGTGTAATCAATCACCTGGTACGCGCCAATGGATCGGACCATCCCCACATTTCTCGTGCTGCATACCCCAGTCACCTCCGCGCCGAACGACTTGGCGATCTGGACGGCGAACGTACCCACGCCTCCTGCCGCACCGTTAATCAAGACCTGCTGACCTGGCTGAAGCTCTCCCTTGTCCCGAAGGCCTTGCAACGCAGTGAACGCCGCAATCGGTACGGAAGCCGCTTGCTCAAACGTCACGTTGTCCGGCTTCATGGCCAATGCGGACTCGGTAGCACAGGCATACTCCGCAAATGCCCCTTTGCACATACCGAACACCCCATCCCCTGGTTTGAACTGCGTTATGTTCTTGCCAACCGCTTCAATCTCGCCGGCCACATCAGCGCCTAATCGCGAGTCCTTTGGTTTGCGCAGGCCACCGGCCGCTATGCGAACGGCGTACGGCTCGCCTCTCATGAAGTGCCAGTCATAGGGATTGACGGCTGCCGCGCGGACTCTTATCAAGACTTCATTGGCCGCGGGTGACGGCTTTGTAGTCTCCTCACAGGTGAGGACATCGGGTGAACCATAACGGTCATAAGAAATGGATTTCATGAATCCCACTCCTAAGCTACGTGAAGCGATCGATCTGGGCAGAATAGCGACCTTGCTTGGGACGCTGTGGGAATTGCTTCATTGCTCCTTGGTTTCGCTGGTTGGCGCTGCAAAGCCGGCGCAACGCGAGCGCCAACTCTGGCGAAACTTCTCGCGCTCTTCAGGCGTCATCTTTTCCCAGCGCTCGTCCATGCGTTGGGATATTCGCCGCCGCATATTGGAGCGATGGCCATGATGACCACCCCAGCCTCCGAACAGAATCCGGCAGAGAGCCAGAAGTCCAAACGCCTGCCAGAAGGTGATTTGCCGCCATCCGAACAGAGAAGGCAGCAGCCAGTTCCAGAGACGCATGACCAATTCGCCGCCAAGCCAGGCGAAAAGCACCATTGCAAGTACCGCTAATGGGGCAAGATAAATCCATTTCTTTTTGCTCATGTTGTGCTCCTCATTTCTTTACAAGCTCGTCGTAGATGCTTTGCAAGCGTTCGCGCAGATGAAGCACGGCATAGCGCTTGCGCGAGAGCAGGGTGTTCACGCTGACGCCGGTTTCCGCCGACAACTCTTTGAAGCTGCGGCCCTCGAGTTCGTGAGCGAGGAAAATTTCACGCTGCTCGGCGGGCAGTTCGGCAAGCGCAAATTCCAGCTCATCCAAAAGCACGTTGCGGAAGTAGAGCGCTTCCGGCCCGGCATCGGGCGACGGCAAGAGATCTTCGATCTCGAGGAGCTCGCCGGCTTCGTCCTGGACCGCTGCGTCGCTGAAGGCCTCCGGCTTTTTCTTGCGGAAAAGATCTGTGATGCGATTGCGCGCGACGCGAAAAAGCCAGCCGGTTACATGCTCGATCGGCATCAGCAGGCGATTGGCTTCCACCAGTTCGTAGAAGACTTCCTGCACGATGTCCTCAGCGTCGGAGGGATCGGGCACACGCCGGCGGATGAAGTTGCGGAGCCGGGAGCGCTGTTCCGCGATGACTTCGGAGATTTGACGGTCTTGCTCGGTCATCGAGATGACGCTCAACGGCTTGCCCATCCATTGTTGTAGACGAATGGGGGACGCAAATATTGTAGAGAATTGTAGCGACACCTGTGTCTTGCCGGGAAAAACGACTGAAGGCTAAGTAGGCAGCGAGTAAACGTTGCCTCCTCCCGGCATCGGCTTTCCTTTTTACGCATTTGAGAAGCGAACCCGGAATAGCCAGAAAATCAACAATATTAGTGGCAGAAAACTCAGGAGAAAAAGCACGCCTGTCTTTCGGAAGAAGGCGGGGAATCTTTGTTGCCGTCTCAGGAAAAAAGACGCGGAGGCACCGCCATTTTGGTTTCCAACAGGAAGGATAGCCACTACCTTTTGGGAAAGCAACAGGTAACAGTGGGCAGCTGAGGTTGCCACTCAGCACGACAAGACCGATCAGGGCGAACGCGCAATGATCCATCTCGCCGCCGCCGCGCTCGCTCAGAGAGGAATGTCAACGGGCCGTAGTTCTGAAGTTCGGTTTATTTGGGCGTGCTGTCCGTTGGGGCGGCGGCGAAGACTTCTTGAAGCAGAGCGACAACATCGGAAATACGGAATGGTTTCTGTAAGTGGCGAGGGTCGCTGGGGCCTGCTGACGGTTCCGAGGATTCGACCAGCGCTCCTGTCATGTAGATCAGAGCTGGTTTGCGCTCTCCAGCGGCAGCGATGAGGCGCTCAGCGGCTAACTTGCCGCTGACATGGTTGCCATCTTGCGAGAGATTCAAATCGCAGAGGATGGCGTCATGCGGGCGCTTGGCGACCAAAGCCAATGCTTCTTCCAAGGTGCCGGCGCAGTCCACGAGCAGGTCGCGAGCGGTTAGGCCTTCAAAGAGCAGGCTGCGGAGACTTTCTTCATCGTCCAGCACGAGGATGGAACGACCTTCTAACAGGTTCAGATTCGGCACCGGAGCCGTTCCTGTTCCTGCAGGATTAGAGGAAGGCGATGGGCTAAAGTCCTGGCCCACGGCGACGGGGAGATAGACGGTGAAGGCCGAGCCGCCTGCGGGGAGGGCCTCTGCTTCGATTGTGCCGCCGTGTTCGCGAACGATGGACAGGCAGATGCTGAGGCCGAGGCCGGTCCCACCGCCGGGACGCTTGGTGGTGTAAAAGGGATCGAAGAGGCGCGGGACGGAATCGGGGCGAATGCCAATGCCGTCATCCTGGAAGGTAACGGAGATACGAGGACCGACACGAGCAAAGCGGATTTGGATACGGCCCGATTCGCGGACTTCCAGGATGGCCTGCTCGGCGTTGGTGACCAGATTGAGAAAGACCTGGATGAGCTGATTGGCGTCGGCAATGACCCCGGGAAAGTCGGGCTGAGGACGGAAATCCACTTCGACATTGTTTCTGCGGAGCGAGTGCTCGTGCAGCTGGAGGGTGCGATCGATAATGCTGTTGAGATCGACGGGTTTTTTCTGGGGCGAAGCAGGGCGGGAGAATTCCAGCAGATTTTGAACGATGCGGGCGGCGCGACGAGCTTGACGATGCGTGATTTCGAGCTGGCGCTTGGTGGCGTCCTCGTCGGAATGGCCCTCACGCAGCAATTCCGTAACGCCCAGGATAGCGGTGAGGGGATTGTTGAGCTCGTGGGCGACACCGGCGAGCATCTGGCCCATGGCGGCTAGCTTTTCTGCCTGGATGAGCTGCTCCTCGAGGCGCTTGAGTTCGGTGACGTCGCGGCCTGAAAGGACCACGCCTTCGATTTTCCCGGTTTCGTCAGCGAGGGGGCTGAAATTGAAACGTATGCGGCGCCAGTCGCCGCGTTTGTGACGCACGCGAATTTCGAGAGAGGCAAACGTCTGGCGTCCCTCGAGAATATCGGCGAAGAGCGCGAGCAGGATGGGAAGATCTTCGGCATGAGTGCGGCCGCCAAGCTGCATATTTGCGGTTTCGGCGAGCTCATAACCGAGAACTTCCTGACAGCGCGGGCTGATGAAAGTGTAATGCAAAATGGAATCGACGACGAGGATCAGATCGGGGAAGTTGTCGACGAGGCGGCGGGCGAATTCCTGTTCCTTGTGGAGCTGGCGCTCCATTTGGCGGCGGGCGGTGACGTCCAGGATGGAGCCCTGATAGCGAATGACGCGGCCGGAGGTGTCGCGAACGGCGGTGGCGGTGTTTAGACAAACGATCGGTGAGCCATCCTTGCGCAGCAGATTGATTTCACGGGCCTGGGGCGCGGGCTGGCGCTCGACTTCTTCGATAAGAGACTTTCGTTCGGCACGATCGGTGAGAATATCCGGGACGCTTTTTGAGAGCAGGTCCTCCTTGGAATCGTAGCCGAGGATGCGGACGAGAGCTGGATTGGCGTCCAGGATAGTGCCGTCGCAAGTGGCGATGTAGATGCCTTCCTGAAGAGTCTCGAAGAGCTCGGTGAAGCGGGCTTCATTTTTGCGGAGGGCGGTGATGTCGCGGCCGAGAACGGTGAGGCCGTGGACTTCATTGTCGCGACTCATGGCGTGCGCGACGCAATCGTAATAGCAGATGGAGTTCTGCTTCTTGAGACGGACCTGGATGATGCCGGACCAATGGCGGCGTTCGAGAAAGCGCGGCAGGGTGCGGCGGATCAGTTCGGCGCCATCGCCGCCACCTTCCTCGAGGAAATCGCTGACCGGGCGGCCGATAATTTGCTGGTAGCTGGCGCCGACGAGGTCCGCGAAGCTGCGATTCACGGCGCGAATTTCGCCGTCCAGCGAGAGGGCGATGAGAATGTCGTCGAAGGAATCGATGAGGTCGCGATAGCCCTGCTGGGAACGGGAGATGACGGAGAAGAGCTGATCAATTTGCTTTTCACTTGGGGGCGCGGCATCGCGATGCTCAAGGCCGTGGACAAGACCGCGCAGCTCGGAGATTTCACGGTTGCGTTTCCAGGCGTAGGCGATGAAGAGAGCCACGACGAAAAACAGAAGCGGCAGCAGAGGCTCGTAGCGTAGCGCAAGAGACTTGATGCTGCTCCAGGAGACAATGGCAAAGCCGATGGAAATCACGACCAGAAGGAAAAAGGCCAGGAACCAGAGCTCTCGCTGGCGTTTGTCGAATTGATCGAGTCGCGAGGAGATGGTGGGGCGATTTGCCGCGGCTGACGGAGATTCCTTCGCCGAATTTGACAGAGACTCGTCGTGTCTTGGCATGAGGATACGGGCGGCACCTGACGAACGGGTCAGGGAACCATCCAAAGCTGCTCAAATCATTGTAGAAACCGCGCGCGAACTCGGCAATGAAAGGCGGCGCGCGAAGTGCCTGAACGGTACCTGTATAAATTGCTTAAAACAAAGCGTCCCGGGGTGAACCGGGACGCTTTGCTAGTTTAACGCTGTTGGTGGCGGGAAAACCCGCCGTTGAAACCGGTCTAGCCTTCGGTCGCGGCGTCGGCTTCGGTGTCCTTTTGGAGGAAGTCGAGTGCCGCGGCTTCTTCCGCAGTGAGCTCGGCGGCTTCCGGAATTTCCTCGATGGGAGCGGGGGCGGGCATTTCCGTCAGCAACTGAATGCTGCGGTAGTGCTCGAGGCCCGTGCCAGCGGGAATGAGGCGGCCCATGATGACGTTTTCCTTGAGGCCGCGGAGGTAGTCCACCTTGCCGGCGACTGCGGCTTCGGTGAGCACGCGCGTGGTCTCCTGGAAGCTCGCGGCCGAGATGAACGAGTCGGTCGAGAGCGACGCCTTGGTGATGCCGAGGAGCAACGGACGCCCGGTTGCAGGACGGCCACCGTCGGCGATAACGCGGTCGTTTTCCTCGCGGAAGCGGAACTTGTCCACCTGCTCTTCGAGGAGGAACTGCGTGTCACCTACATCTTCGACCTTGACCCAACGCATCATCTGGCGCGAGATGGTCTCGATATGCTTGTCGTTGATGTTGACGCCCTGGAGGCGGTAGACCTCTTGAATGGCGTTGACCAAGTAGGCTTGGGTGAACTTTTCACCGAGGACGGCGAGCAAGTCGTGCAAGTTTAGCGGGCCATCGATGAGAGCCTCGCCGGCTTTGACGTGATCGCCTTCCTGAACGTTGATGTGCACGCCGCGCGGGATGGAGTATTCCTTGGTGGTCTTGCCATCTTCGCTTTCGACGTAGACCTTGCGCATGCCCTTGGCGATATCGCCGTAACGAACCACGCCGTCGACTTCGCTGATGACGGCGGGATCCTTGGGCTTGCGGGTTTCAAAGAGTTCGACAACGCGCGGGAGACCACCGGTGATGTCCTTGGTCTTGGTGGTTTCACGCGGGATTTTCGCGAGCACGTCGCCAGCTTGCACTTCGTCGCCATCCTTTACCATCAAGTGAGCGCGAGAAGGCATGAGGTACTTTTTGCGAACCTTGCCCGAAGAGTCCCGGACAAGAATCGCAGGCTGATGCTTCTCATCGCCGGGGGGCAGAGTGACGACGTCCTGCGAGAGGCCGGTCACTTCGTCCACTTGCTCTTCGATGGTCACGCCGGTCTTCAGGTCGTCAAACCTGATAGAGCCCGCGGTTTCGGTAAGGATTGAGAACGTGAACGGATCCCATTCCGCGAGAATCTGGCCGTGGGTGACATGTTCGCCGTCCACAACGCGAAGGCGCGCACCGTAAACGACGTGGTAGCGCTCCTTCTCGCGGTCCTTTTCGTCGACGATGGCGATGAGGCCGGAACGATTCATGGCGATGGAAGTGCCGCCGCGGCCCTCGACGAACTTGAGGTCCACGAACTTGACGACGCCATTGTTGCGCGCTTCGAGCGTGGAACGCTCGGAAACGCGGGTGGCGGTTCCCCCGATGTGGAACGTACGCATGGTCAGCTGAGTGCCGGGCTCGCCGATGGACTGCGCGGCGATCACGCCGACGGCTTCGCCAAGCTCAACCATGCGCCCGGAGGCGAGGTTGCGGCCGTAGCAGAGTGCGCAAACTCCGCGGCGAGATTCGCAGGTGAGCACGGAGCGGATGCGCACGCGCTCGATACCAGCGGCCTGCACCTGGTTGGCGAGGTCTTCGGTGATTTCCTGGTTGACGTCGACGATGATCGAGCCTTCGAAGTCCTTGATCTTGTCGAGAGAGACGCGGCCGACGATGCGGTCGCGCAGCGGCTCGACTTCGACGCCGGCTTCGATGATGGGTTCGACGAAGATGCCGTCGGTGGTGCCGCAATCGCGCTCGTTGATAATTACGTCTTGAGCGACGTCGACGAGGCGGCGAGTGAGGTAGCCGGAATCGGCGGTCTTGAGCGCCGTATCGGCCAAGCCTTTGCGCGCGCCGTGCGTCGAGATGAAGTACTGCAGCACGGTGAGGCCTTCGCGGAAGTTGGAGGTGATGGGCGTTTCGATGACTTCGCCCGAAGGCTTGGCCATCAAACCGCGCATGCCGGAAAGCTGGCGGATCTGCTGTTTGGAACCGCGGGCTCCGGAGTCCGCCATGACGTAAACGGGGTTGATGTTGCCCTCTTTGTCCTGATTTTCGAGGGCCTTGAACATTTCATCGGCCACCCGTTCAGTGATGTCGCCCCAGATGGCGATGACCTTGTTGTAGCGCTCGCCGTTGGTGATGGCGCCGTCCAGGTATTGCTGCTGCACCTTGACGACTTCCTTTTCGGCGTTTTCCACGAGTTTGTATTTGTCGCTCGGGATGAGCATGTCGTCGATGCCGATCGAAATGCCGGACTTGGTGGCGTAAGTGAAGCCCAACTCCTTCAAGTGATCGAGCAGCACGACGGTGTCTTCCAGGCCGAAGCGCAAGTAAGCGTAATAAACCAGCTGCTGAACGCCCTTCTTCTTGAGAAGACCATTCACAAAGGGAAACTTCTCAGGCAAGTGCGAATTGAAAATGACACGTCCCACGGTGGTCTGAACGAACTGGCGCTCCATCTTTACCGGGATGGTGTGCGGCACGTCCTGGTTGTCGTATGCCGTGGTGAGGTCGATGAGTTCACCGGTGTAACGCAGGCGAATGGGCGTGAGCAGTTCGACTTCGCCGGCTTCCAGCGCGAGGACCACTTCATCGGTGGCGCCGAATACGCGGCCTTCGCCCTTGGCTCCGGGCTTGTTCTTGGTCAGGTAGTAGATACCGAGGACCATGTCCTGCGACGGCACGGCGAGAGGCAAGCCATGAGCAGGCGACAGAATGTTGCGCGAGCTGAGCATGAGCACGGAAGCTTCGACCTGCGATTCGGGCGAAAGCGGGATGTGCACAGCCATCTGGTCGCCGTCAAAGTCCGCGTTGAACGCGGTGCAAACCAACGGGTGAATGCGGATGGCTTTGCCTTCGACGAGAACCGGCTCGAACGCTTGAATGCCGAGGCGGTGCAGCGTCGGAGCGCGGTTGAGCATCACCGGATGCTCGCGGATGACGTCTTCCAGGATGTCCCAGACGACCGCTTCCTGCTGCTCAACCATCTCTTTGGCTTGCTTGATGGTGGTGCAGTGGCCCTGGGCTTCGAGCTTGTGATAAATGAACGGCTTGAATAGCTCGAGCGCCATCTTCTTGGGCAGACCGCACTGGTGGAGCTTCAACTCCGGGCCGACCACGATGACGGAGCGGCCGGAATAGTCCACGCGCTTGCCGAGAAGGTTCTGGCGGAAACGGCCCTGCTTGCCCTTGAGCGTGTCGGACAACGACTTGAGCGGGCGGTTGTTGGTTCCGCGCAAAACACGGCCGCGGCGCCCGTTGTCAAAGAGTGCGTCCACTGCTTCCTGAAGCATGCGCTTTTCGTTGCGGACGATGACGTCCGGCGCGCGCAGCTCCATCAGCTTCTTCAACCTGTTGTTGCGGTTGATGACACGGCGATAGAGATCGTTCAAATCGGAAGTGGCGAAGCGGCCGCCGTCCAGAGGCACGAGAGGGCGCAACTCCGGAGGAAGGACCGGAATCACGTCCAGAATCATCCACTCCGGCTTGTTGCCGCTCTTGCGGAAGGCCTCCAGAACTTTGAGGCGCTTCGCGAACTTGATCCGCTTCTGCAGCGACGGATCCATCTTCATCTTTTCGCGGAGCTCTTCGGACAGCTTGTCCACTTC
>WNFP01001155.1_pt1 | contig 20665 bp, 16 predicted proteins | sample 5400201 | NCBI WGS metagenome assembly WNFP01 (sample SAMN13153355, study PRJNA577476) | soil metagenome | isolation source: 115 cm saprolite under Madrone tree | place: USA:California | collected 2016-06-14
CTTCTCGATCACCCCGAGCTGCGGCTCGCGGTTCTTGGTGTAGCCCTCGTACGGCCCGAGCGCGGCGGCGAGGGCGGCCGAGTGCCGGTACGCCTCGCCGCACATGAGCGCGGTCACGGCGCCGGCGTACGCGCGCCCCGCATCCGAGTCGTAGGGGAGGCCGAGCGACATCAGGAGCGCGCCCAGGTTGGCGTAGCCGAGGCCCAGCTCGCGGTAGGCATGCGCGGTGGCCGCGATCTCGGGCGTGGGGTAGCTCGAGCGGTCGACCACGATGTCCTGCGCCGCGATCACGATGTCGACCGCGTGCCGGAAGGCGGCGACGTCGAAGCTCCCGTCCGGCTCGACGAACTGCATCAGGTTCAGGCTGGCGAGGTTGCAGGCGCTGTCGTCGAGGTGCATGTATTCGCTGCAGTTGTGGACGACGATGCCGTTCGCGACGAAGTGATCCGTCACGGACTCCGTCAAGTCGAAGACGTCCTCCTCGCCGAGGGCCTCGATGGTGTCCACCTCGTCCACGAGCGCGTCCGCATGGGTCCCGACCGTGCCGTTGACCTGCGCCAGCGCGGCGGCCTTTGGGCTCTGGGGATCGAAGCCGATCTCCCGCTCGAAGATCAGGCGCGAGGCCCGGCTGACGCGGAGGGAATACATCTCGGCGACCGCGTATGCCCTCTTCCCGCCGCGGCCGTCGGGCAGGATCGCCTCGGTCGTGTCGCCGCGCCGGTTCTGGTAGAGCTTCGACCTGATGCCGAAGCCGAGCAGCAGGAGCTGTACCTGCCGCAGCAGCTCGAGGGAGGACGAGTCGAGCGACACGTAGTGGCTCTTGGTGCCGTAGTTCGCGACGCTGCCGTCTGCGGTGAAGAGACCGCGGAGAGCGGCCGCGAGCGAAGGCCGGTCGAGCTCGAAGACGCGTGGCGTGAAGCGCTTGCGCTCCGAGCCTTCGTCGAGAACGGCCAGCTCGCGGAAGAGCGCGACGGTCTCGCGTCCCGAGAAGGCCAGGCGGGAGACCGAGCCGCCGACCCGAACGGCGACGGGAGCGCGGCCACGGCCGTCTCCGCCGCCGGCGGCGTGCAGCGCCTTCGCCTCGTTGATCTCGCCCGCGATCGCGCGCAGGACACCGGCCTCCGCCGCCGCCATCGTCAGGGTCACGATCTGCTGCACGCCGCTCGCGTGCACGGTGCGCGTCAGGCAGCCATCGCCGACGGCGACCCCGACGGCCAGGGCGAGGCGCTCCGGGAGCGCGCGACGGCCGAAACCCGGCCCCTGGAGCTGCAGGCGGTCACCGCGGACGAGCTCGCGCGCCGCGATGTCGCCGCGGTTCACCGTGAGCACCCTGTGCTCCGCCGTGAGGCGCAGCTCGAAGCCGCCTCGCGTCCGCAGACGGAGCACGCCCTTCCGGCCGGTCGGGAAGATGCGCGTCACGAAGTGCGCCTGGCCGTCGGCCCCGATGATCCGCGCCGGGCTTCCGACGAGCGAGTCGATGCGACGCCATCCGTCCGCGGTGGCGACCAGCGTGTCGCCGGTCACGCACGGATTGGACGCGTTGATGCGCCCCGTGTTCGGGCAGGTGTGCCAGTCGTTTATGGTGGTGTCGAACTGCATGCCGGGATCGCCGCACTGCCAGGTCGCCTCGGCGATCAGGTGGAGGAGGTCGCGCGCCGGGCGCGTCTCGGCGACCGCGCCGTTGGTGACGTAGCGCGTGCTCCACGGGCGGCCCTCGAGCGCGGCGCGCATGAAGTCGTCGGTCACGCGCACCGAGTTGTTGGCGTTCTGGAAGAAGATCGAGCCGTAGGCGGGCCCGTCGAGCGAAGCGTCGTAGCCGGCGGCGATGAGCGCCCACGCCTTGTGCTCCTCCTCCGCCTTGCAGCGGATGAAGTCGACGATGTCGGGGTGGTCGGCGTTGAGCACGACCATCTTGGCCGCGCGCCGGGTCTTGCCGCCCGACTTGATCACCCCGGCCGAGGCGTCGGCCGCGCGCATGAAGGACACCGGCCCCGAGGCCGTGCCCCCGCCGCCCAGCCGCTCCCGGGAAGAGCGCAGGCGCGAGAGGTTCACGCCCGAGCCCGAGCCCCCTTTGAAAATGACCCCCTCCTTGCGATACCAGTCGAGGATCGAGTCCATGGTGTCGTCGACGGAGAGGATGAAGCAGGCCGAGCACTGCGGCTTCGGCTCGACGCCCATGTTGAACCAGACCGGGCTGTTGAAGGAGGCCTTCTGGTGGAGGAGGAGATGGGTCAGCTCGTCGGCGAACGCCGCTCGATCGCCCGGCGTGGCGAAGTAGCCCTGCGCCTCGCCCCACTCGCCGATCGTGCTCACCACGCGGCCGATCAGCTGCCGCACGCTGCGCTCGCGCTGCGGCGTGCCGAGCGGGCCGCGGAAGTACTTCGAGACGACGACGTTGGTCGCGAGCTGCGACCAGGACTTCGGCACCTCGACGTCGCGCTGCTCGAAGACGGTCTCGCCGCCCTCGCCGGAGATGACCGCCGAGCGGATCTCCCACTCGACCGTGTCGTAGGGGTCGGTCCCCGCCGGCACGAAGCGCCGCGCGACCGTCAGGCCGCGCGGCGCCGTGGCCTCCGGAGGGCTGGGCGTGGCCCCTTCCTCCCGTCCCACCAGCTCCGTCGCCATGCTCAACCCCCCCCTGGCACTGCCCTGTATCTTGCGGTGGCCGGGCTCATATACCACCACATATTGTGCTGTCAAGGATTTTTTTCAAGTGTCGCCGCGCCGGCCGCCCGTTGACCGCCCGACGCGCCTCGGCGACGTGCTGCGCGCCGCGCTCGGGCGCCTTCCCGAGGCGGAGCGGCTCGCCGACCACGCCGTGTGGGCACACTGGGACGCGGTCGTCGGGCCCACCATCGCCGCCCACGCCCACCCCGAGCGCATGAAGCGCGGTGTCCTCTTCGTCGCGGTCGACAGCGCGGAGTGGATGCAGGAGCTCCAGTTCTTGAAGCACGAGCTACGCGAGCGGCTGAACGCGCGCCTCGGGCGCCCCGCCGTGCGCGCGCTCTTCGTCGTGCTCGCCGGCGGCGCGTAGGCGGACGCGTTCGGTCGCGGCCACCGCCTGCGCCACCAGCGCCGCCACCTCGAGGTGCGTCTCGAGTGCGAGCACCCCGCTCCGCTCCGCGCGCGTCGCCGGGTGGCGCGGCGTGAAGAGCGTGCAGCAGTCCTGGTCGGGAATGATCGAGGTCTCGAAGGTCCCGATGCGCGCCGCCTCGGCGGTGATCTCGCTCTTGTCCATGCCAACCAGCGGTCGCAGCACGGGCAGCGCCGCCGCCTCGCCGATCACGGCCAGGTTGGCGAGCGTCTGCGAGGCCACCTGCCCGAGGCTGTCGCCCGTGACCAGCGCCTCGGCGCCCGCCCTGCGCGCCAGCGCCTCCGCGATGCGGAGCATCATGCGCCGGTAGAGGACGACGCGGAGCGGGCGTCCCACGGCGGCCACGATCTGCCGCTGCACCTCGCCGAACGGCACCAGGTAGAGGTCCGCCTCGAGCCCCCAGGCGGTGAGCAGCCACCCGAGCTCGCGCGCCTTCTCCTGGCTCGTGTGGTCGAGGAAGGGCACGCTGTGGAAGTGGACGAGATCGACGCGGCATCCGCGCCGCATCATGCGCCAGGCCGCGACCGGCGAGTCGATGCCGCCCGAGAGGAGCGCCAGCACCCGCCCGCTCGCGCCGACCGGCAGCCCACCCGCGCCCGGCACCTTCTCGAGCGAGAAGAAGGCGCGGCCGGGGAGGATGTCGACGGCGACCGTGAGCGCGGCGGCGTCGAGGTCGACCGCGGCCCCGGTGGCCGCCTGGATCATGCGCCCGAGGATGGCGTTCACCTCGGGCGAGGTGAGCGCGAAGCGCTTGTCGCTGCGCTTGGTGCGCACGCGGAAGCTCGGCAGCGCCACACCCTCGAGGCGCGCGACGATCGCCTCGCCCAGGCGCACCAGCTCGGCCGCCGCGTCGCCTCCGCGCGTGGCGAGCGCGTGCTCGTGCGCGAGCGCGAAGTTGACCACCCCGAACACGCGCGCGAGGCGCTCGCGCACCGCGGGCCAGGCGGCCGTGTCGGCGAGCGGGAGGAGGAGCCGGGCCGAGGCGCGGCGCACGCGCCCGACGGGGAGCCCGGCGGTGGCGCGCTCGACGTTCTCCACCAGGCGGCGCACGAAGAAGGGCCGGTTGCGCCCCTTGAGCGCGATCTCGTGATAGCGGAGAACGATCGTGTGGCCCGCCGCGCCCATGGAGCTGTCATAGCACAGATGGTAGGAAGGCGCCGGTGACCGAGGCCCTCGTGACCGCGCTCGCCGCGGCGCTCGGCGGACGCCAGCGGATCGTCCTCGCGCCGCCCGGCAAGACGGTCGCCGCCGTGCTCGTGCCGCTGCTCGCCGTCGACGGCGAGCCGAGCCTGCTCTTCACCCGGCGCTCGAACCTCCTGCCGCACCATCAGGGCCAGATCGCATTCCCCGGCGGCGGCCACGATCCCGAGGACCCGGACCTGGCCGCGACCGCGTTGCGCGAGGCGCAAGAGGAGATCGGCCTCGACCCGGCGCACGTCCGCCTCCTCGGTCCGCTCGACGACCTCGAGACGATGGCCACCCGCTTCGTCATCACGCCCTTCGTGGGCGTGGTGCCTCACCCCTACGACTTCCGGCCCTCGCCGGACGAGGTCGACCTCATCTTCACGGTACCGCTCGGCCGGCTCGAGTCTCCCGACGCGCTCCGCCGGGAGCTGTGGGACTTCGGCGGCCGCAAGGTGCCGATCGACGTCTACGCGGTCGACGGCCACGTCATCTGGGGCGCGACGCAGCGGATCACCCAGAACCTGCTCGCCGTGCTGGGCGACCTCTCCTGATGCGCCGCCTGCTCGCCGTCGTCGTGCTCGCCGCGCTGGTGGCGCTCTTCCTGACGCGCGCCGAGCCCTTCGCGCCGTCGGTCACGCTCGAGACGCCGATCGACTTCGTCGGCCGGGCGACCCCGGTCACGATCGTGGCGCGCGACCGCGGCTCCGGCCTGGCCCGCGTCGAGGTGCGGCTCGTGCCGGAGGGCGGAGAGCCGGTGGTGGTCGCGAGCCAGGACTATCCGCGGCGTTCCTGGTTCGGGAGCGAGGTGCACGAGGCGACGCTCGCGCCGACCCTGGACGCCGCGGCGGCGCACGTGCACGAGGGCCGCGCCCAGCTCGAGATCTGGGCCACCGACCACTCCTGGCTGGCGCGCTTCCGCCGCGGGCCGCGCCTCGCGCGGGCCGTCACCGTCGACGTGACCCCGCCGCTCCTCGAGGTGATGCCGGGCGAGCACGTGGCGCGCGTGGGCGGCTCCGAGTGCGCCGTCTACCGCGTCGGCCCGGACGCGATCCGCAGCGGCGTGCAGGTGGGTGACGAGTTCTTCCCCGGCGTGGCCGGCTACTTCGCCGACGCGGGGCTGCGCGTGGCGCTCTTCGCCCTCCCGCAGAGCCTCCCCGACGCGCGGCCGGCGGTGATCGCCGCCGACGTGGCCGGGAACGCGCGCCGGGTGGACCTGGGCGTGAAGGTGACCCCGCGCCGCTTCGCCGAGAAGACGATGCCGGTCACCGACGACTTCCTCTCGCGCAAGGTCCCCGAGCTGCTCGCCGCGAACGACCTCGATCAGTCGGGCGACCTGGTGGAGGGCTATCTCCGCATCAACCGCGAGCTGCGCGCCAAGACCGAGGTCCGGGTGCGCCAGATGTGCCGCGACAGCGCCCCGGCGCCGCTCTGGCAGGACGCCTTCCTCCGCCTTCCCAACTCCGCCCCGCTCTCCGGCTTCGCCGACCGCCGCACCTACGTGCACGACGGCAAGACGATCGACCAGCAGACCCACCTGGGCTTCGACCTGGCCTCGCTGCGCGGCAGCCCGGTGCCGGCGGCGAACGCGGGCCGCGTCGTGTTCGCCGGCGCCCTCGGCATCTACGGCAACGCCGTCGTCATCGACCACGGCCTCGGGGTCTTCTCGCTCTACGGGCATCTGAGCGAGGTCGGCGTTCAGCCGGGCGCCCCGGTCGGCCGCGGCGACCCGATCGGCAAGACCGGGGACACGGGCCTCGCCGCCGGCGACCACCTCCACTTCAGCATCATGATCCACGGCGTGCACGTCGACCCGGTCGAGTGGTGGGACGCGCACTGGATGCGCGACCACGTCGAGGCGCGCCTCGCCGAGTACCCGCGCGCCGCCGCGAGCGGCGGCTCGTGAGCGCGCGCGGCGAGCAGGCGGCCGCGACGCTCGTGCGCCTCGGCCTCGACCCCGAGGCGGTGCGCGCCGGCCGGATCGGGGCCGAGGCGGTCGCGCCGCTGCTTGCCGGCGCCGACGGCGCGGCGCTGGCGGCCGCGCTCGGCGAGCTCGCGAGTGCCGAGGTGGCGGCCCTCCTGCTGGCGCTCGAGCCGCGCGTCGGCGAGCGCGCGGTGCGCAAGGAGATCCGCCGTGCGCTCTACCGCCTGCGGCAGCGCGGGGTACCCGTCCCCGCGCCACCCGCGCCCGCCGCCACCCCGCGCACCCCCGCGGCGCCCGAGGCCGAAGGCTTCCTCTCCCCCTTCGACGGCCGCGGCGACCGGCTCATCTGGATCGTCCGCCCGCTCCCGAGCGGGGGCACCTTCCTGGTCGCCGCGCAGCTGAACGAGCCCGAGGGCCTGCGCGATGTGAGCGCCGGCGAGGCCAGCCGGAAGCAGATCCGCGCCGCGCGGCAGAAGCTCGAGGCCGACTCGAACCTGCGCCTGGTCGCCGCCGACTGGCGCACGCTCGACGCGCTCCTGGTCGAAGCGCACGCGCGCGCGGGGAACGGGACGGAGCGTGAGCGCGACTACCTGCGCCTCCGCCCGCGGCTCACGAGCGAGCCGCCGCGGCCGCCGGCCGAGCCGGTCTCGACGCGCGTCACGGCGCCGAGCGCCGAGGAGAGCGCGGCGCTGGTCTCCGGCTCGGCCGCGCTCCTCGACGAGCCGGAGCTGCGGTCCTGGTTCCCGCCGCCCGAGGCCGCGGCGCCGTTCGTCGCGGAGATCGCCGGGCTGCGCGACAGCCCGCTCGTGCTCTCCCGCCTGGCCGAGGAGGAGCGTGTGCGCGAGATCCTCGGCCGCGCCGCCAGGGCCCTCTTCCCGCCCGCCGTCCTCGCGCGGCGGCTCGCGGGTACCGCCTACCTGCTCGCCGAGACGGGTCGCGCGCTCGCCGCCCGCCGTGTGCTCGCCGTGGCGCTCGTCCTCGGCGCGCGCCCCGCCGACGCGATGGAGATCCCGCTCGTGGCGGCGCTGGTCGAGCGCGCTGTGGGCGGCCTCCTCGCCCAGGCGACGGCCCGCACGGAGGAGGAGCGCCGCGGCGCGCTCGTCGTCACGCCCGGCCAGTTCCTCAGAGATCGAGCGTCATCCCGTCGCGGGCGCACTCCAGGGTGAGCTCGTCCAGGTGGGCGAGCGGCTCGCTGCCCAGGTGCGAGAGGACGAGCCGCCGGCAGCCCAGGTCGCGCGCGCGGGCGGCGATCTCCGGGTACGAGATGTGGATGCCGACCCGGGTCTCGTAGGTCGAGCACTCGCACAGGAAGAGGTCCGCGCCGCGCGAGTGCGCCACGAACTCCTCGGTCCACGCCGAGTCGCCGGAGTAGAGGATCGTGCGCCCGTCGACCTCGATGCGGTAGGCGAAGGCGCGCAGCTCGCTCGCGTGCGGCACGACGAAGGGCAGCACGCGCACTCCGTCCAGCGCGGGGCTCGTGCCCGCCACGACCTCTTCGTAGCGCACGGCGAAGGGAAGCGGCTCGGAGGCGATGCGCTCGTACAACGCCCCGAAGAGATTGCGAACCCGGCGCTCCGTCCCGGGCGGCCCGTACACCGCGAGCGGACGCGAGCGCGGCTCCTCGAAGCGGTACTCCATGAAGAGGAAGGGCAGGCCCCCGAAGTGATCGCCGTGGAGGTGCGAGAGGAGGACGAAGTCCACGGCGGCCGGATCGCGGCCATTACGCTTGAGCGACTGCAGGATGGTCGGCCCGCAGTCGAGGAGGAAGGTGTGGCGCGGGGTCTCGATCAGATAGGCGCTGTGCAGTCTGCCGCCCGATCCGAAGGCGTCGCCGGACCCGAGTACCGTCACGCGCACCACGTGTCTCGCCTTTCCGCCCGCACAGGCGTGAACCGCCGCCGTCACGCGCGTATCGAGTCCGAAGCTCGGAGCCGGGACGGCAGGGCCACGCCTGCGTGGCATGCCCTTTGCTCTTCCTTAAAACAGATAGTCGAGCCGGCCCGCAATCGCCAGAGGCGCATGTACGCAGGACAAGCAGGGAGCGCGCCAGTCGAGCATGGGGGCATCTCATGGCGGTGATGGGCACCGCGATTGTCCTCGGCCTGCTCGCCGAGCGCGTGCTCGACACGGGGATCCGCATCCCGGGCATCGGGGTCGCCGCGGGCCTGCTCGGCCTCTACCTCGGGGCCTGGCTGTGGGACCTGACCGGCTGGAGCGCGGGCCCGCTGCTGGCCGGCCTCCCGGTCGTGCCCACCGCGGTCGGCGCGTTCGCGGTGTGCGGCTTCTTGAAGCTGATCGGCCTCGCCGCCGAGAGCCGGTAGCGGCCCGTCGCGCGCCGCGCGCTACTGCCCCGGCTTCTGCGCCTTGTCGAGCTCGCGCTGCAGCTCGCCGAAGCGGCGCTCGAGGTCGCCGAACGACGCCTCCATGCGGCTCGCGCGGTTGATGACGTCCTCGAGCTGGCGGCCGAGCTGATCGCGCTGCTGCTCGACGTCGCGCAGGCGCCGCTCGAGGTCCTGCACGGGCTCGGTGCGCCGGATCATGAAGTCGCCGGCGCCCGAGTGGATCAGGTAGAGGACGCTCCCCGTGCCCAGCACGAACCCGAGCAGCAGCGCGAACAGGAAGCGGATCACGGCCATGGTCACTCCCGCTCCGCCGCTCGGCGGAGCTCGCGCACCACGACCTGGAGCGCGGCGAGGCTCGTGCGGGGGGCCGCGCGGAGGTCGCGGATCAGGTCCTGGACCTTGCCGAGCGAGCGCGCCGCGGCGCCGTCGGCGCCCTCCAGCGCGAGCCGTGCGAGCCGGCGGCGCGCGCGCAGCACGTCCTCGACCAGGCCCTCGACCGCGCGCTCCTGCCAGCGGTCGTCCTCGCCCGCCTCGGCGAGGCGCGCCCACAGCCAGGCGAAGTCGAGCTGTTGGCCGAGGCCGTAGTAGCGGGCGGCCGCGGCCTCCGGATCGACGCCCGCCGCGCGCGCGACCGTGACCACGTCGAGCGCGCCGGTGAGCCAGTCGGCGGTGGCGAGGTGGTTTGCCAGCGCCGCGGGCAGGCCCGCGATCTCGAGCTCGGAGCGCAACTTCGCAAAGGACTCGGCCTCCGCCCCGGCGATCCACTCGGGCAGCCGGTCGCGCACGCGCGGGGTCGCCTCGCTCAGCTCCGCCGCCACCTCGCCCGCCGGACGCGCGGCGTCGGTGTTGGCGAGGACCCATTTGGTCACGCGCTCGCCGGTGCGCTCGAGGACGAGCCGGCAGGTGGTCTCGGCCTCCAGCGCGAAGCCGCCCTCCGCGATCGCGCGGGCGAGCGCGGCGCCGCCCGCCACCGCCCACGCGATCGTCCAGGCGCGCGCCGCCTCCGCGACCGTCGTGCCGGTATCGCGCGTCACGCGGTGCACGAAGGTGGCGCCCATCTCGTCGACCAGCGTGTTGGCGAGCTCGGTGGCCACGATCTCGCGCCCGAGCGGGTGCGCGCGCACCGCGTCCGGGAAGCGCTCGCCGACGACGGCCGGGAAGTAGCCCGTGAGATAGGGCGCGAGCAGCGGGTCTGCGGGGAGCGGGGAGGCGAGGAGCGCGTGCTGGAGATGGATCTTCGCGTACGCCATCAACACTGCCAGCTCGGGGCGCGTGAGCCCGGGGTAGGTGCCGCGCCGGGCGCGCAGCGCGTCCGCGTCGGGCAGCGCCTCGAGCGCCCGGTCGAGCCCCGCCGCGCGCTCGAGCTCGGTCATCAGCGCGCGGAAGTCGGCGAGGCGGCGGCGGCTCCGCACCTGGTCGAGGGAGAGGAGGCGGCTCTGGGCGCGGTTGTGGGCGAGGACACGCGCCGCGACCTCGTCGGTCACCGAGGCGAGGAGCGCGTTGCGCGCCTCGGGGGAGAGCCGCCCGTCCTCGACCGCGGCGCGCAGGCAGATCTTGAGGTTCACCTCGTGGTCGGACATGTCCACGCCGGCCGAGTTGTGGACCGCGTCGGTGTCGATCCGCCCGCCGGCGAGTGCATACTCGATGCGCGCCCGCTGCGTGAAGCCCAGGTTGCCGCCCTCGGCCACCACCCGGGTGCGGAGCGCGCTCGCCTTCACCCGCACCGGGTCGTTGACGGCGTCGTGCACCCGGGCGTTGCTCTCGTCGGTCGCCGCGACGTAGGTGCCGACGCCGCCGTTCCAGAGGAGGTCGACGTCGAGCGTGAGCACTGCCTGCACCAGGCGCTCACCGCTCACGGTCGCGTCGCCGAGGCCGAGCATCGCGCGCGCCTCGGGCGAGAGCGTGACCCGCTTCGCCGCCCGCGCCAGCACGGCGCCGCCCGGCGAGAGCAACGCCGGGTCGTAGGCATCCCAGCCCTTGCCCGCGCGGAACAGCCGCTCGCGCTCGGCGAAGCTGCGCGCCGGGTCCGGCGACGGGTCGAGGAAGACGTGGACGTGGTTGAAGGCGGCGCGCAGCCGGAGGTGCGGCGAGCGCAGCAGCCCGTTGCCGAACACGTCGCCCCCCATGTCGCCGATGCCGGCGACGGTGAGCGGCGCCGTGTCGGCGTCCGCCCCGAGCTCGCGGAAGTGCGTCCGCACGCACTCCCAGACGCCGCGCGCCGTGATGCCGAGCGCCTTGTGGTCGTAGCCGTGCGTGCCGCCCGAGGCGAAGGCGTCGCCCAGCCAGAAGCCGTACTCGGCCGCCAGCAGGTTGGCGACGTCGGAGAAGGTGGCCGTGCCCTTGTCGGCCGCGACCACCAGGTACGCATCCTCCTCGTCGTGGATGACGAGGCCGCGCGGATGGACGACGCGGCCCGCGACCAGGTTGTCGGTCAAATCGAGCAGGCCGCGCACCAGCGTCTGGTACGCCTCGACCACCGGCGTCGTCCCCTTGACGACGAAGCCGCCCTTCGCCCCGGTCGGGACGATGAGCGCGTTCTTCACCGTCTGCGTCTTCATGAGGCCCAGGATCTCGGTGCGGAAGTCCTCGGGGCGGTCGCTCAGGCGAATGCCGCCGCGCGCCACCTTGCCCGCGCGGAGGTGGATGCCCTCCATGGTCGGGGCGTGGACGTAGATCTCGTAGAGCGGGCGCGGCGGCGGGAGGTGGGCCAGGTCGGCGGCGCGGATCTTGATGGCGATGTGGTCGCGCTCCGGCCCAGGCGCGTAGAAGTTGGTGCGCACGGTCGCCTCGACGACGTCCCCGAGGGCGCGCAGGAGGAGGTCCTCGCGCAGTGCCTGGACGGCGTCGAGGCTCGCGACGAAGCGCTGGCGGAGCGCCGCCGGGTCCTCCTGCGCGACGTCGAGCCGGAAGCGGGCCGCGAAGCGCGCGAAGAGGAGGCGCGCCGGCTCCGGGTGCTCGGCGAGCGCCGCGAGCGCCGCCGGGCGCGTGGCGAGCCCGACCTGCACGGCGTACCCGCAGTAGGTCCGGAGGCAGGCGACGGCGCGCCAGTCGAGGCCGGCCTCGACCACCAGGCGGTTGAGTGTATCGCTCTCCGCCCGCCCGGCGCCGAGCGCCAGGAGCGCGGCGACGAGCCGCGGCCCCACCGCCTCGGGGTCGAGCCGGCGCCCGGCGCGGTCCTGCACGAAGAAGGTCTGCACGCTCTGCCGCGGCGCCCCCGCCGGCGTCACCTCCTCCTGGTCTTCCGCCAGCACGCGCAGCCCCAGGTTCTCGAGCACGGGCATGAACTCGGAGAGCACGAGCGGCGCGCGCGCGAGGTAGAAGCGCAGCGCGGTGGTGGTCGCGGTCTCGTTGGAGAGCACGACGCGCACCCCCTCGCGCGCCGCCGCGTCGAGCAGGACGACGTCGTCGGCCGCGCGCTCGACCGCCACCGCCGCCCGATACGCGCCGGAGAAGGCGTGCGCATAACGCGCCGCGAGGCGCTCGCCCTCCTCCTCGCCGTGGCGCGCGAGGAGGGTGGCGCGGAGCCGCTCCTCCCAGCCGCGCACGAGGGTCGCGACCGCGTCGCGCAGCTCGTCCTCGGCGGGCGGCGGTGCCGCCCCGGGCGCGAACGCGAAGTGGAGGATCGCGCGCCCGCCCTCGCCGAAGACCAGGTGGTCGTCGAGCGGCGCGCTCCCGAGCCGCCCGGCGAGCAGCTCCCGGATGCGGTCGCGGGCCTCGCCCGAGAAGCGCTCGCGCGGCATGACGACCAGGACGACGAGGCGCTGGCCGTCGCCGCGCGGGCCGAGCGTGACCACCACGTCGTCGGTCTGCGCGGCGGCGAGGATGGTCGCGATCTCGCCGCGCAGGTCGGCGGGCGTGCTCGCGAACAGCTCCGACTTGGGGAGCGCGTTGAAGACGGCGACGATCGCCTTGTGGTCGTGGCTCCCGGGCACCACCCGCTCGGCGGCCAGGATCTGGCGCAGCGTCCGCCGGAGGAGCGGCACCTCGGCCGCCTCCTCGGCATGCGCCTTCGAGGTGAAGAGGCCGACGAAGCGCCGCTCGCCCACCACTCGCCCGTCGCGGTCGAGCTGCTTCACGCCGAGGTCGTCCATGTGCGCGCGGCGGTGGACGGGTGCCTCGGCGATCGTCTTGGCGACGGTCAGGAGCCGGCCCGGGGAGAGCCGCGCCCGCACCCACGCCGGCAGCTCGTCGAGGCGGCGGGCGTCGCGGAAGGCCGAGCGCTCCTCGCGGCGGAGGAGCCCGAGCCCGCTGCCGGCGCGGAGCTGGAGCATGGTGGCGGCGCCGAGCGTCGTGAGCCCGTACTCGCGGTAGCCGAGGAACACGAAGGCGCCGTCCACCAGCCAGCGCAGGAAGTCGGCGACGGCGGTCGCCTCGGTGGCGAGCTGGGCGGAGCGGCTGCGCCCCAGGCCGTCGAGCTCGGCGGCCACCGCCTGCGCACGCGCCACCATGGCCGCGAAGTCGTCGGTGACGAGCCGCACGTCCTCGAGCGCGTCGCGGATGTCGGCCTCGAGGCGGGCGAGCGCGGCCGTGTCGGTCGAGCGCGGGATGGCGATGTGGGTGAACGACTCGCGCGGCGTGCCGCCTTCGGGGTCGGCGAGCAGCTCGAGCCGCCCGCTCGGGTCGCGCCGGGCGGCGAAGATGGGGTGGAGGAGCGCCATGACGGGGACCCCGGCGCGCTCGAGACGCAAGCGGATCGTATCGACGATGAAGGCGCGGTCGGGCATCACCGTCTCGATGATGCTGACCGGGGCATCCCATCCCTCGCTCGCGTAGTCGGGCGTGAGGGCACGCACGCGGAGCTCCGGCCCGGGCGCGGAGAGGAAGCGGAAGGCCGAGGCGACCAGCGCCGCCGCCTCCTCGGGGGCGAGCTCCTCCGCGTAGGCGCCGCCGCGCGCGAAGAGGAGGCGCGCGAAGGTGGCGAGCTCGGCCGCCTCCTCGCCACGCGCGCGGCGCGCGAGGAGCGGGCGCAGGCGCTCGGCGAGCGGCGCTCCGCCGGCCTCGATCGCCACTAGGACGCCCCCGCGAGCTCGGTCACGAGCAGCTCCCCGGCGTGGTAGCCGCGGGCGAGGAGCGCGGCGCGCAGCTCCGCATCCCCCGCGTCGACCCAGGCCGCGAGTCGCCGGCAGCCCCGCTTGCGCGCGCGCTCTTCGGCGAACGCGACCAGCTCGGCCAGGAGCGCCGGCCGCCGCGCGCGCGCGCCGTCGAGGAGCGCGGAGCGGCCGCCGCGCGCGAGCGAGCGGGCGTAGAGGACGGACACCAGCCCCACGATCTCGCCGCGCTCGTCCTCGGCCACGTAGAGGTCGGTGCCGAGGTCGGCGAGGATGCGGCGGAAGACGCGCGCCAGGCGATCGTCGGCGGGCGCGGCGAGGAGTGCCTGCACCGCCGCCAGGTCGTGCCGCCGCCCGCGGCGGACGCGGACGGCCGTGCCGGGAAGCAGCCGGGCCATCGGAGGGCCGCTCTTAGCACACTTCGCGCGCCGATCCCCAGGGCGGCTTTGCAAACCCGGCCGGACGGGCTAAGCGTGCGGCATGCGGGGTCGGCTCCTCGTGCTGGCCGCGGCGCTGGCGCTCGCCGGGGAGACGGGGGCCGCCGCACCGACGGACGAGGGGATGGCGCGCCGGATCGTCGGCACCGGCTCGTGCGCCATGCCTGCCTGGGCGCCCGACGGCAGCCGGCTCCTCTTCCATGCGCGCCGCAAGGACGACAAGCAGAAGGGCTTCGCCATGCGCAACGTCTGGAGCATCGGCGCCGACGGCGCGGGCGAGAAGAAGCTCACCGGCGGCACCAAGGACGAGTATCACGCGAGCCTCTCCCCGGACGGCAAGAAGCTCCTCTTCGTGTCGGAGCTGAACGGCTCGCGTGACATCTGGCTCGCGGACGCCGACGGGCAGAACCCGGTCCCGCTCACCGACGACCCGGGCACCGAGGATCAGCCCGCCTGGTCGCCCGACGGGCACCAGATCGCCTACGCCGCCTTTCCGAAGGAGGGCGGCAGCTTCGACATCTGGCTGGTCAATGCGGACGGCAGCGGGCGCCGCCGCCTCACCACCACGCCGGCCAACGAGCTTTTTCCCGCCTGGCACCCCGACGGCGTGCACCTCGTCTACGTGACCGACGCGAGCGGCAACTTCGACCTCTACCAGATCGACGTGCGCGACGGGCGCACGACGCCGCTCGTGGTCTCCCCCGACCACGAGGCGCGGCCGGCGTTCTCGCCCGACGGCACGAAGCTCGCGTTCTCGCGCTGGCCCGCGCACGGCCGCAGCGCCGACGCGACGCTCTGGGTCGCCAACGCGGACGGCACGGCGCCGATCGAGCTCACCACCGCGCCCGCGCCCGCCACCCATCCCGCCTGGTCGCCCGACGGCCGCACCCTCGCCTTCCAGCACCGCGTCGCGACGGGATGGGAGATCTGGACCCTCGCGCTGCCCGCCGACATCGCGCGCACGGGGCACCTCCGCCTGGCGCAGCAGGTGCGCGGCGGGGCCGACGTCGACACCGCGAAGCTCCGCAGCGCCGACACCGTGCGCGGCACGGTCGAGGAGGCGACCTTCAGGGTGCGGGCCGCTTACGGTGCGCTCGTCCTGCCGCGCGCGGCGGTGGCGAGCATCCTCTTCGGCAGCGGCGAGCGCGGGCTCGCCCGCGTCGTGCTCGCCAACGGCGACACCGTGACCGGCTTCCTCGAGAACGAGGGCATCGCGATCGCGGCCGGCGGGCGCACGCAGCGCCTCGCGGTCGAGCAGATCGAGCAGCTCAGCCTGCGGGCCGGCAGGGCCCCCGCCGGCGACGCGAGCTTCCGCGCCGTGATGCGCAACGGCGACAGCCTCCTCGTGTCGGGTGCCTTCGGCCCCCTTCGGCTGAAGGTGGGCAACCGGCCGACGGACCTCGATGCGAAGCAGGTCGACCGGGTCGAGTTCGCCGAGGGCGGCGAGAAGGCGACCGCCGTCCTGGTGAACGGCGACAGCCTGACCGGCCAGCTGGGTGGCGGGCGTCTCGAGCTGGTGCTCGCGGCGGGTGCGAGGGTCGCCGTCCATCCGAGCACGATCCGCGCGCTGGTGCGCGCCGCCGCGGTGCACCGGGCGAGCACGGGAGGATCATGACGCGACCGGCGCTCGCGGCGGCGCTGCTCCTGGTCCTCGGCTGCGCCGGGGTGCACCCCTACCACCCGAACTTCTACTCGGTCGACGGCGACATCCGCTTGGGCCAGCAGCTCCAGAAGGAGGTCGAGTCCGAGGTGACGCTGCTCCGCCTCTCGGCGCTCACCCAGCTCGTCAACTCGATCGGCCAGCGCCTCCAGGAGTCCGCGCCCGACCCGGCCTTCAAGCTCTTCCCGTACAGCTTCCGCGTCGTCGATTCGCCCGAGGTGAACGCCTTCGCGCTCCCCGGCGGCCCGATCTACATCAACTCGGCGCTCATCGAGCTGTGCGACACCGAGGACCAGCTCGCCTCGGTCATCGGGCACGAGATGGGGCACGTCGCCGCCCGCCACGCGACCGAGATGCTGACCACGCAGAACCTGACCCAGCTCGCGCTGATCGCCGCCGTCTCGGTCATTCCGGTGCCGGTTCCGCCCATCGCGTGGGAGGGCACGAAGCTCGGCTACGTGCTCGGGCTCCTCCGCTACAGCCGCGGCAAGGAGGCCGAGGCCGACCACCTCGGGCTCGAGCTCATGAACGCCGCGGGCTACGACCCGAACGAGATGGCGGTCGTGTTCGGCAGGCTCGCCGAGCAGCAGCACAGCCTGCCGAGCGTGGTCGAGCGCTTCTTCTCGAGCCACCCGCTCTCCGAGAACCGCATGCGCGACGCCGAGCGGCGCGCCGCCGCGCTCCCGCGGCCGCCGAACGCGCCGGTCGCCACCGCCCGCTCCTCGACCTTCTCCGAGGTGAACCTGATGTTCGCCAAGGATTGAGACGGTGCGGCGCTGGCTCGCCCTCGCGCTGGCCGTCGCGCTCGGCTGCGGCGGGTGGCGTCCGGAGCTCGACCCGAAGGAGCACCTGCGCGGCGAGCACACGCGGCTCGTGCAGGAGCCCTTCGAGCGCCTGTGGCCGGCGGTGCTGCACGGCCTCGAGGAGGAGGGCCTGGGCGTCGCCGCGGCCGACCGGGCGCGCGGCACGATCGCGACGCGCCCCGTCCGCTACGCCGGCGCGGACCTCCAGAAGAAGCTCGCCGAGATCGCCGACCTCTCCCGCGCCCGGGGCGAGGGCATGGGGCGCGTCTCCGAGCTGGCGGTCACCTATTTTCTCCTCCTCGCGCCCGCGGGCGACGCGGGCACCAGCCTCAAGATCCGCAGCGCCATCGACGCCATCGACCGGAGCGACGCGATCTTCCTCGGGCCCGGCGTCTTCCAGGTGGTGCCGCGCCACATCGACGTGCCCTCGCGCGGGGTCGTCGAGCACGACCTGATGCGGCGCCTGGCCGCCAACCTGTTCACGGCCGAGGAGATGCTCTTCATGCTGGGCGAGCTCGGGGTTGACTGAGGACCCGCTCGTCCTCGACGTCGAGCGCCTGACCTTCGGCTTCGACGCGCTCGCGCACCACGGCCGGCAGGTGGTGTTCGTGCCGTACGCCGCGCCGGCGGACCGGGTGCAGGCGGAGGTGGTCGAGCGGCGCGGCGGCTACCTCCGCGCGCGCATCGCCGCGGTCCTCGTCCCCGGGCCCGCGCGCGTGCTGCCGGGCTGCCGCTACTTCCCGACCTGCGGCGGCTGCCAGTGGCAGCACGTGGCGCCGCCCGCGCAGCGCGACGCAAAGGCGGCGATCGTCGCCGAGCAGCTCGCGCGCGTGGCCGGCGTGCGCGACGCGGAGGTGCTTCCCACCGTGCCCTCGCCGGCCGACTGGCACTACCGGGCGCGCATCACGCTCGCCGTCGAGGGGCGGCGGGCCGGCTACCGGCGCGCGCGCTCGCACGACCTGGTCGAGATCGCCGACTGCCCGCTCGCCGACCCGGTGGTGTCGGCCCACCTCGAGGCGGCGCGCGCGTGGGTGGCGGCCCTCCGCGTCCCGCTCCGCCGCGTCACGCTGAGCGCCGCGCCGGGAGGCGTGGTGCTCGCCGCCTCGGCGACGGCGCGGCCGGGCCCGGCGGACCTGGACGCGAGCGAGGCGCTGCTCGCGCGCACGGCCGGCGTGCGCGGCACGGTCGTCGCGGGCGCCGGCGCGCGCCTCGTCGCCGGCGACCCGACCGTGCGCGTGGCGCTCGAGCCCGGGCTCGCTCTCGAGGTGCCGGCCGACGTGTTCACGCAGGTGAACCCGGGCGCGAACCGCCGCCTGGTCGAGACGGTGGTCGCGCTCGGCGCCTTCGCGCCGGGCGCGCGCGTGCTCGACCTCTACTGCGGCGCGGGGAACCTGAGCCTGCCGCTCGCCCGGCGCGGCGTGACGGTGCTCGGCATCGAGCGGAGCCGCGTCGCGGTGGAGGCGGCGCGCGCGAACGCCGCGCGGCTCCGCCTCGCGGCGGCGACCTTCCGCACGGGCGACGTGGCGCGCGCGCTGGGTGACCTGCCCGCCGGCTCGGTCGACGCGGTCGTCCTGGACCCGCCGCGCAGCGGGGCGGCCGACGCCGTGCCCGTGCTCGCCGCGCTCCGCCCGCCGCGCATCCTCTACGTGTCCTGCGATGTGGCCACGCTGGCGCGCGACGTGCGCGGGCTGGTCGCCGCCGGCTATCGCCTCGAGCGCGTGCAGCCGATCGACGTTTTTCCGCAGACATATCACGTCGAAAGCGTGGCGAAATTACGCTTGACTTGAAAAGGGTGGGTCCCTATCCTCCGCCGCGGTGTGCGGAGCGCGAGCGGGCTGCCGCGCCCCCGGAGGTCCGCCAATCCATGCCGAAGCAAAGCGAGAAGGCCGCGCGCCCCAAGGTCACGATCATCCCGGGCCGGGGCGTGAGCCAGACCATCAACTATCTCCTCGAGGATCGCGACGACCTCGAGTGGCTGGTGGCGGTCGGGCGCAACAAGAGCGGCGAGATCTTCTTCTACGACACCGGGGGCGACATCGTCGAAGACCTCGGCACGCTCGAATACCTGAAGGAGCGCATCACGCGCGCGCACTTCGGCGACGAGCCGGAGTAGTCACTCGTCGGGCAGGCCGCCGGGGCACTCGGCGATGATCGCGTCGCCCTCGATCCGCAGCGGGACGCGGTAGAGCGTCCGCCCGCAGGGCGGCCCCGCCACGCACTCGCCGGTCTCCGGCTCGTAGTACGCGCCGTGCGTCGCGCACTGCACGAAGCGTCCGTCCTCGGTGAAGAACTGGTTCTCGACCCAGTCGAGGCCCATGGGCACGTGCCGGCAGCGGTTCACGTAGGCGTGGTGCTCGCCGCCGTAGTAGAGGAGGAAGCCCTCGATCTCGCGCCCGTCGCACTGGAGGAGGAATTTCTTCGTCTCCCCGGGCTTGAGCTCGCCCACGCGCGCGACGGCGACGCTCACGCGCGCACCACCCGGCGGTAGACTTTGGGCAGCTCGCGCGGTAGCGCGGCGATGTCCTCGATCACCAGGTAGCGCGAGGCATCGCACATCTCGCGCAGGTAGTCGTGCCCGGCGCGGTCGACGGTGACGCAGAAGGGCATGATGCCCGCCGCGTCGGCCTCGCGCAGCGCCGCCGCCGTGTCGCGGATGCCGTACACGTGGCTCCGCCGGTCCTCGCCGTAGTCGTCGTCCTGGGGGAAGCCGTCGCTGAGCAGCATCAGGTGCCTCGCGCGCGCACCCACGGCGGTGAGCTTGCGCGTCGCGTGCCGGAGCGCGGCGCCCATGCGTGTGCTGCGCTTGGGCGCGATACCGCCGATGCGCGCCTTCACCGTCGGCCCCAGGCGCTCGCCGAAGCCCTTCACCAGGTAGAACTCGACGTTGGCCCGCCCTTGCCCCGAGAAGCCGTAGATGGCGTACGCGTCGCCCAGCTCGTCGAGCGCCTCGGTCATGATGACGAGCGCCTCGCGCAGGGCGTCGATGATGCGCCGGCCTGCGCGGCCGTCCGTTCCCGCCGGCGCGAGCGGCTCGTCGGTGGACGCGCTCATGTCGAGGAGGAAGAGGGTCGCCACGTCGCGCGCCTCGCGCACGCGCGAGCGGTAGAGCCGGGTGGAGGGCGCGCGCCGGGCGCGCACGTCGATGCGCGCGTCGATGGTCGCGTTGAGATCGAAGTCCTCGCCGTCCTCGAGGCCGCGGATGCTGCGGTACATCTCGGGGCGGATGCGTTGGAACTGGCGGCGCACCTCGGGCAGCAGGCGCGCGTAGTCGGCGAGCGTCCGGCCGAAGAACTCGCCCGCGTCGCCCGCGAGACCCACCTCCGTGAGCCGGCACCAGCGGCTCCGGTAGTCGGCGATCAGATGGTCCCACTCGTCGTAGAAGAAGGCGTGGTCGTCGCGCGCGGGGACGGGCGCCCGGCGTGCGGCCGCCGGCTCGGCGTCGCCGAGGGCGCGCCGGAGCGCCGCGAGCTGCGCGGCGGGAATCTTTCCGACCAGCGCCGTGATCGGGAGCCCGCCGCCCGCGCTCACGCCGCTTCCCTGCCCGATCTTCGCGCCCGCCTCGAGGAGCCGGCGCAGCTCGTCGGCAGAGAGGGGATGGCCGCTCGCCGCCTCGTCGTCGCGCGTGGCGGCGAGCTCGAGTGCTGCGGGATCGAGCGGCGGCGCCTCGCCGCCCTCGGACGCCGGCGCGCCCGCGTCGGCTCGCGGCTCCCCGCCGGTCAGGTCGTCGAGCAGGAGGACGACCTCCGGCTCGGCCGCCGGCAGCGCGAGCGCGGGCGCATCCAGGGCGGCGGCCAGCGCGCGGGCGACGGCGAGCGCGTCCTCGGCGGTCGCCTCGGGTGCCGCGAGCGGCGCGACCAGCCGCGTCACGAGCGCGACGGCGTCCGCCGCGAGCCACGCCGGCCGCGGCCGCGCGCCGAGCGCCAGCAGGAGGAGCGCGTCGAGCACCAGGGTGCGCGAGGGCGCGGGCTCGCGGCCCCAGCCCTCGAGGAGTCGCGTGCCGAGCGCGCGCGCCTCGCCGGCGAGCCCGGGGTAGCTGGCGGCGAGCCGGTGGTGCACGCGCACGCCCTCGGCGAGCAGGAAGAGGTCCTCGAGCAGCTCCGGCGCGCAAACCCGGGCGCGCAGGTCCGGGTGCGCGTAGGTGCCGAACTCGCGCCGCCCGGCGAGCACGGCGGCGA
>WNFP01001156.1_pt1 | contig 20655 bp, 8 predicted proteins | sample 5400201 | NCBI WGS metagenome assembly WNFP01 (sample SAMN13153355, study PRJNA577476) | soil metagenome | isolation source: 115 cm saprolite under Madrone tree | place: USA:California | collected 2016-06-14
AAATAAAATTAAATAAATAAAAATTTTTCTTTTCTTTTTCTTTTCTTTTTTTTTCTTGTATAAAATTCTTTTTTTGCTTTTCTTTTTATGTTTATTTTTATTTTCTTGTAGTAAATGCTTTTCTTTTGCTGTTATTTTCTTTTTCTTGTAGTAAATTCTTTTATTTTCTTGTTATTTTTCTTTTTCTTTTCTTTTCTTTTCTTGTATAAAATTCTGTTATTTTTCTTTTTCTGTTTCTTTTTCTTTTCTTTTCTGTTGATTTATTCTGTTCTGTTCTGTTATTTTCTTGTAGAAAGTTATTTTCTTGTATAAAATTATTTTCTTTTTCTGTTAAGAATTATTTTCTTGTTCTTTTCTTGTATAAAATTATTTTCTTTTTCTGTTAATAATTATTTTCTTGTTCTTTTTCTTGTTCTTGTTCTTTTTAAAAAAAAAAAATATAAATAAATATAAATATAAATAAAAATATAAATATAAATAAATAAAAATAATCTTGTTCTTTTCTGTTATGTTTCTTGTTCTGTTTCTTGTTCTTGTTCTTGTTCTTGTTCTTGTTCTTGTTCTTGTTCTTGTTCTTGTTCTTGTTCTTTATCTAAACCTTTTTTCTTATTCTGAATTCTTAATTCTTAATTTTAATTCTTAATTCTTAATTTTAATTTGTTAGTTTCTGTTTCTGTTTTCTGTTCTTTTCTTGTTCTTTTCTTGTTCTTGTTAAATAAAAATATACAAAAAATATAAATATAAATATAAATATAAATATAAATAAATAAAAATAAAATTGTTCTGTTCTTTTCTTTTCTTTTTAAAAATAAATAAAAATATAAAAAAAAATATAAATATAAATATAAATATAAATATAAATATAAATATAAATATAAATATAAATATAAATAAAATTAAATAAATAAAGTTATTCTTTTCTTTTCTGTGCTTGTTCTTTAAAAAAACAAAATATAAATATAAATATAAATATAAATATAAATAAAAATAAAAATAAAATTAAATAAATAAAATTTTTCTCTTTCTCTCAAAAAACAATAGCAATAATAAGAGTAACATTAATAATAAAGAGTAATAATAAGAATAATAATAATAATAATAATCCTAGGATCTCTCAACTCTCAACTCTCAACTCTCATCTCTAAATATGAATAGCAATATGAATATGAATATCAATAATAAGAATAATAATAAGAGCAATAGCAATAATAATAATAATAATAATAGCAATAGTTATCACAAAAAGAATAATAATAATCAGAATAATAAGAGCAATAATCATAATAATAAAAATAATAATAAAAATAATCATAATAATAATAATAATCCTAACGTAGTGTTGTTAAAACTGAAATAAACTAAAATAAACTGAAATAAACTTAAACTAAAATAAAAACAGTCTCAGTATATACATCTTTAGCTAAATTGGTAAAGCGTTTGCCTTCGAAGTGAGAGATTATTGGTTCGAATCCAGTAAGATGTTATATAAAATAATAAAATAATAAATTTTAAATTTTAAATATTATAAATTATAAATTATAAATTATCTCTTTTCTATTATCTATTCTCTATAATGAATATATTCCTTTAATATAAATATATATATATATCTTTATATTTATCTTAATATTTATCTTTATCTTTAATTTTATCTTTATAGTTCTAGTTCTATTAATAGTAATAGTAATAGTAATAGTAATATTCATATTCATAGTAATATTAATAGTAATATTAATAGTAATAGTCTTATCTCATCTTAAAATTAAAATATTAGGCTTACCCTTAACCCTTAACCCTTAACCCTTAACCCTTAACCCTTACCCCTTACCCTTACCCTTACCAATTAATTCTAAGAGTTTTCTAACCTAACAATAAATTGTTATTAACATATAAATATAAATAAACTTTAATTATATTCTCTATACATTCTATTTCTATTATTTACCTATACATATATACCTATTACCTATACATATTTAATAAAATATCAAAATATAAAGATGTAACATTTACTTAATACTTAACTTATTTTTATTATCTATTTTTATTATATTTAGTTATTTAAACTAACTTTATACTTTATACTTTATACTTTATACTTGATACTTTATACTTTATACTTGATACTTGATACTTTATACTTTATACTTTATACTTTATACTTGATACTTTATAAAATCTACTCTTTCTAATTAACTAATGAACTAATTAACTAATGAACTAATTAACTAATTAACTAATTAACTAATTAACTAATTAACTAATTAACTAATTAATATCTGTAATTATTGTATTTGTATTAATATTTAAATTTATATTTATCTTTATCTTAATCTTAATATTTATATTTGTATAATTATCTTCTTATTTAACTATAATAATCTATATAATATCTAATTATTAAATCTATAAATAAATATAAACAATAATTTACTATTTGTATTATTTCTAAATAGCAAGAATAATAATAATAATAATAATAAGAATAATAATAAGAATCCTAGGATTATTCACGAATAATAATAAAGAATCAAAGAATCAAAGAATCAAAGAATAACAGAATAACAGAATCAAGGGACAATAATAAAATTAATAAAAATAATAATAATAATAATAAATAATATATATATAACTAATTAAATCTTGTTATTAAGTAAAAATCATAATAATAATAATAATAATAATAATAATTACTAATAATTAATAATTAATAATAAAAATAATATATATATAACTAATTAAATCTTGTTAAATAATAATAATAATAAGAATAATAATTAACAATAAAAATAACAATAAAAATTACAATAAAAATTAACAAATTTAGCAACCGGTAATAGATGTATATATATATTTATATAAATCTTTATCTGTATATGTATATATCTCTGTATATGTATCTGTATATTTATCTGTATATTTATCTTTATATGTATATGTATGTATGTATATAAATCTTCTATTATCTTATCTTGTATTCTCTTCTATTATATTATAGTATATTATCTTATCTTCTATTATATATATATAATTAATGTATCTATATAAATATTCTCTAATCTTATCTTCTATTATATTATCTTATATTATCTTATCTTCTATTATATAATATATGTATGTATATAAATCTTCTCTAATCTAATCTTCTATTATATTCTCTTATCTAATATTCTGTTCTAGTATATCATTAATTATCCTCTAATATCTTATATTCTGCTATTATCTTCTATAATAATCTATAATCTTCTATTCTGTTCTATTATATACTTAATTATCCTCTAATATAGTATATTCTTATATCCTAATCTATTATTATTATATTCTATTATCTTACAGTATCTTATCTTCTATTATATAATTAATTATCCTCTTGTATATTATCTTATTCTAATATAATCTATTCTCTAATAATTATCTTCTATTATATAATATATAATCCTCTTGTATCTTATCTAATTCTAATAAAATCTATTATCTTATATTATCTTCCCTTATCTTAAATAATGTTGTATTTCTATTCTATTCTATTATCTACTCTCTTAATTCAAATAGGAATAATAATAGTAATAGTTAGAGTAATATTAATAGTTATAGTAATATTAATAATCCTAGTGTTATTAACTAATTATAGAATCTTGTATCTTGTATCTTCTCTAAATTGGTTGTATTGTATTTGTATTCTATTCTCTACTCTCTAAATAGTAATAGTAATATTTATAGTAATAGTTATAGTTATAGTAATATTAATAATCCTATTATTCTTATTATTAACTAATTATAGAATCTATTCTCTTGTATACTATTCTTCTTGGACAATCAATTAAAACCGTATTATCTTCTCTTGTATTTGTATTTGTATTTGTATTTGTATTTGTATTTGTATTTGTATTTGTATTTGTATTATCTTAACAGATCTATTATCTTGTATTTCTTAACTAATTTAATTCTGTTATAGTATATAATAACTGATAACATTCCTATTCTAGTAATCTCTCCCTAGGGTTATTCATTCTTGTTATTCATTCTTGTTATTCATTCTTTTTATTAATGTTACTGTTATATTCTAGTCTTATCTCTTAACTGTTAAAGTATATTGTATAAAATACTAATCTAATATCTTCTATAATAATCTATTATATTATATAAATAAAGTTATATAATCTTCTATCTTCTATTCTATTCTATTCTATTCTATTCTATTCTATACTCTATTCTATAATCTTTTATCTTCTATTTCTATTATATTCTATAAACTATTATATTCTAAATTGCTTCTATTTGTATTATATTATATAATGTATTAAAGTATCTTCTATTTCTATTATATTATAACATGTATTATATTATATGTCTTATATTATTATATTATGTTATATTCTCTAATTTATTACACTCTTTCTATTATAGTATACGTCTTATTATCTATTCTCTAAATAGCAATATGAATAGCAATATGAATAGCAATAGCAATAGCAATAGCAATATCAATATGAATAGCAATATGAATAGCAATAGCAATAATAAGAGTTTGTTTCCTAGGAGAGAGTAACATTAAGAGTTAGAGTCATATTAATAGTAAGAGTAATAGTAATATTAAGAGTCCTAGGATTATTACCGTTCTAAATTTCAATACAGGATTTAAACCAATTTTCTCCTAGGATTATTAGTATTGTATAATAAACCTTCTTTATTTTAATAGAGAGATTAGGTGGAATTAATGAAGTTTTGAATAATAAAGATAAATTTAATAAATTAGGATTTGATAACAAAAGAATATTTAAATTTTTAAATGAATTAGTTTTCAGAATTGATAATAAACAATTAGAAGTTACAGGATTTACTAATATTGTTAAAATTATATTTAATATTGATAATAATCAGTTATTTGATTTATTATTAGCTACTGGGATTATTAAATTAAAAGAACCTAATAGATTATCAGTAAGTGGATTTAAGAAATTTAGAATTAATAATAATAATAATAATTTTAGTAATTGAAGTGTAAGACTAGGCTTTATTGGAGCAAAGGAATTACATACATGATCAGGTTATAATAATTTTTGTAGTATAATTCAACCTAATATTAATGATATTAATCATATTAATCATGTTATGGGAAATAAAATAAATAGAGATAATATTAGAACTTTCATGAATACAAATTTTAATTCTTTAGGTGGTGGATTACATAACAATAACAATAACAATAACAATAACAATAATATTAAAGAAAATTCTTTAGTTGAATTATATGGTGAAAAAGGTATAATATCTAATAGTGGAATATATGAAAATATTATAAAATCTGATGAATTTAAAAAATTAAATTTTAAAGATAAAATGTTAGTTGCATTTGGAAAATCAGGTACAAGTCGACATACCAAAAATAAAATATTAGATGAACTTGATTATAAGGTATTTAATTTTGAATCAAGTGTAACAATACCATTATTAAGTGAATTTTTTCATAATGAAGAGGATAAAAATAATATTAATAGTAGTAGTAATAGTAATAATAATAGTAATATTAATAGTAATAGTAATAGTAATAATCAACAAGAAAACTGTACTATTGATAATAGTTTTAAAGATTTTGTAAACCATATTAGATCATTTTTAGCAAGTTTAGAAGATAATAAAGTATATAAAATTATACCATGTATTAAAAAACCGAAAGACAATCAGATGGTGAATTCCTCCTAGGAAGTTAAAACAATAACAACTGGTATAGATGTAAGTAAAAATACTGATGTTATTAATATATGTGTCTTTAGAAAAATTAAAATTTGATATAAATAGTTGTATTCATAAATATGGATTTGATAATAATTATTGTGAATTTGCATTAATGTTTAAAGAATGATTAACTGATGATGATTTTTTTGTATCTTTTGTTAAAGTTGAAGAAGTAATTAATGAAATTATTAAAGATAGTAATAAAGTAAATAAATTATCAGGTAAAAAAGAATTAACAGATATAAGAAAAAGAATATCAATTAATTATCAAGGTAAATATGTTGATATTATAATGGGGGAATATGGAGAAAAAGTTTTAATTGGTAATAAAGAATTATTTAAATTATCTATTAAAGATGTTGATCATTATTTTGATGTTCAAACAGTTTATGGTAAAGATAATAAAGATAATAAAGTATTAAAATATTTTGTTACTGACAAAAATGTAGATACTGTTAATAATATAATAAATGAAAATGGAGATTTTATATCATCCAAGGATTCTTGTTATTTAGAACTGATGTTAAACTTTATGTAGATTTTAAAAAGGGAATAAATAATTTTATAAGATATAGAGGAACTCTAAAAAAACAATAGCAATAATAAGAGTTAGAGTCCTAGGAAAATAGCAAGCATAAGAATAATAATAATAATAATAATAATAATAATAATAATAATAATAATCCTAGGATGGATTTGTTTATACAGAAGGAAAATTAGATTATACTGAAACTTATTATAATTTTGCAAATTTTGTTGAAAAAAGTATAGAACAAATGTTTGATAATAAAATAGGAGCTTTAGATTTAGAAACTCATAAAATAAAATCAGATAATGATAATGATAATGATACTGATAATGATAATAATAATAATAATGATAATAATAATATTAATATTATGAATAGTTCATATACACAAGACAATTTTTACCATTTAGGATTAGTTTTGAAAACGAATAAATTCCTCCTAGGGTTATTAACATGTATATGCAGGCATAATAAATTATATAAACTGGTAATGAAAGGTTTAGAAAATATAAATAAATAATAATAATAAAAATAATAAAAATAATAAAAATAATAACAATAATAAAAATAATAATAAAAATAATAATTACTAATAATAAAAATCATAATAAAAATAATACCAATAATAATAATAATAATAAATAAGATTAAGATTAATAAGCATAATAATAATAATAATAATAAATAAGATTAATAATAACAATAACAATAATAAAAATAATAATAAATAAGATTAATAAGCCTAATAATCAGAATAACAATAATAATAATAATAATAATAATAAATAATATTAATAATACTAAGAATTATAATCATAATATAAATAATTAATATAATAATAAAAATATAAATAATATAAATAAGCATAATAATAATAACAATATAAATAATCAGAATCAGAATCAGAATCAGAATCAGAATAAGAATAATAATAATAATAATAATAATAATAAGAATAATAATAATAATAATTACTTAACATAATTACTTTTTAATTAAAGAGTAAGAGTCCATTTATTAACTATTAACTAATAATAAGTTATTAATGTTAATAATATTTATATATTTAAATATTGATAATTATAAATATATAATAAATATAATATATTCCTATTTAATTTACCTTATTTTCACTTAATAGATTAACAGTCAAAATAACAGTAGATTTAACTTTAACAGTAGTAATTTAAAATCTTGTCCAAGGACAGTAACAGTAATTATAATAATAATAATTATAAATGTATAGCTATTTATATTTTATAACTTAAAATTAACAATTAACAATTAACAATTAACAATTAACAATTAAAAAAAACAATTAAAATTAACAAATTTAGCAACCGGTAATATACGTATATTGTATATTGTATATGTAGAATTATGTATCTATATTAATCTTCTATTATATTCTATTCTATTCTATTCTATTCTATTCTATTATATTATATTCTATAATCTTCTATTATATACTTTATGTATCTATATTAATATTCTATTATATACTTTATGTATCTATATTAATCTTCTATTATATTATATTCTATTATATTATCTTATCTTCTATAATCTTCTATTATATACTTTATGTATCTATATTAATCTTCTCTTATCTAATATTCTATTATATTCTATTATAATATATTATCTTCTATTATATCATTAATTATACTCTTCTATATTATAGTATTATATTATATTCTATTATCTTGTATTATCTTCTATTATCTTCTATTATATACTTAATTATAATCTAATATATTATAGTCTTATATAATAATCTATTATTATTATAGTATATTATCTTCTATTATCTTATCTTCTATTATATAATTTATTATACTCTTCTATATCTATATTATAGTCTTATATAATCCTCTATTATCTTATATTATCTTCTAGTATATTCTAAATTGCTTCTATTATATAATTAATTATCCTCTTCTATATAATCTAATTCTAATAAAATCTATTATCTTATATTCCCTTATCTTAAATAATCTTCTCTTTCTATTCTATAATCTTATATACTCTATTCTATAATCTTGTATCTTGTATCTTGTATCTTGTATTTCTATTCTATAATCTACTCTCTAACTCTAAATATTAATATTCCTATTATTCTTATTATAAACTAATTCTATAATCTTGTATCTTGTATAATATTCTCCAATAAACCGTATAATCTTCTCTTGTATTTGTATTTGTATTATTATTTTTATTTGTATTTGTATTATCTTCTAACCTTTATTATCTTCTCTGTCTGAACCTAACTAATTTAATTCTGTTATATTATATAATAACTGATAACATTTCTATTCTATTAATCTCTCCTGTACTATTCTATTCTAATATCTTAAAGTATAATCTAAACAATACTAATCTAATATGTTCTATAATAATCTATTATCTAATAGTAACTTATCTTCTATAATCTTGTATTTCTCTTCTAAATTGCTTCTATTATCTACTCTAAATCTAAATTGCTTCTAGTATCTTCTATCTTCTATTATATTATCTTCTATAAATTATTCTATTCTAAATTTCTTCTATTTCTATAATAGTTTATAATGTATTAAAGTATCTTCTATTTGTATTATATTATAACATCTATTATATTCTATGTCTTAGTCTTATATTATTATATTATGTTATATTCTCTAATTTATTACAATCTTTCTATTATATTATACGTCTTCTGAATCTATCTATTCTCTCTAAATAGTAATATTAAGAGTAATAGTAATAGTAATAGTAATAGTAATAGTTAGAGTAATATTAAGAGTTCCATTTAGATAAATATTAAGAGTTCAATTGAGAGTAATATTAAGAGTTAGAGTAATATTAAGAGTTAGAGTGAATATTAAGAGTCCTAGGATTATGATTATTGTTCTTATTATTTAAACCACAATAGCAATAGCAATAATAAGAGTAAGAGTTAGAGTAATATTAAGAGTCCTAGGGTTATTAACTAATTCTTCTATATAAAAATATATTCTATTAAATTCTAATCTAAACTATTCTATACTAATCTCGTATAATAAATTCTAATAGTTTTCTCCTATAATATCTTCTATTATATTCCATATTTCCTCATAACTCCTATGTCCTACCTCCTACGTCCTACCTAAAACCTAAATCTTACTATAACAACTATTAAACTATTCCCATCTAAATAAAAACTATACAATATACAATATCAAATAATTAATGTATATGGGTGGTAATAGCCTATTTTATTACTTCTGATTTTTATCCACACGGAGTTATAGGAATGGAGAAATTTAACTTTTTTAGATATGATTACTACATAGACTCATTAGACATTTATTAAGCCTTTTACCAAGAGTTCATAAAATATATAAAGGCAATAATCCTAAATCGTAGGGGTAAATGTACCGACTATTTGAATAAATAATGATATAGTTATTATTTAAGGTCATTTAGATAATGGTTAAAATAATGGGCCGGACTTTTATCCATTCTTGATGTGTCATATTCTGTTTTTCTTTAGTGTATCCATTCTGCTTCAATTAAGAATTAATATTTCTTATTTAAAATGGTGTAGATCTGCGTTAAAATTATTCTTCTATTTAAATTTGTTATAAAAATATAGTAAAAGATAATTATCGTAGCCTGAAGCTAGCCTTTGCTCTGCTATCGAGGTATTATGTATCTTCTTATTGAATGAACTTCTAGGAATCCTTAGCTGGAGTTCCACTTAAATTTGGGCTAGTCCAAATTCCCCCGGAAAGTTTTTGAGTAACAGGGAATAGTACAATAAAATAATATCAAAGTGAATAAAAAATTAAAGATAAAACGTGGGATAATATATATAATAATATTACTAAAACTAATTATATTACTACAAACAACCAAACCTAATTTTACTTTTGTTAACTGAAAAAATTTATCCGGCTTAACTGCTTGTTTTAACAAGCTTAATTTTATAAGTCTTATACTATTAAGACTAGTTATACTTTATATAGCATTGTTTATAATGCATTTAATATTTATTATTTTTTGACCTAATCAATTTTTATTTATGTTTACAAATATAAAATATAGATATAGAAATATTGTAAAAAGCGGAATATATTATACATATTTAATGTTTTTAGTTTTAATTTTATTTGGGTGATTAATGGGATTTGATTATATATTAATTATTAAATGAATTGTTTATGTTTTATTATCATGTAATATAATATTAACTATATATGTTATGATTTTTATATGAAATTCAATACATATGTCAACTTCATTCATTTCTGATATCATTAAATTTATAAAAAATGGTTTTTATTTAGATATTAATGATGCAAAATCATATCTATCAATATTTATTATTAAATTTATTAATACAAAATGATCTTTATTTTTTACTTTATTATCTTTAGGTTTGGCTAGTTTTATATTTATATTTATTTTTATATTTTTTTATTATACGTTTAATCCTATAATATATTCCGTTTTAGCTATTTTATATTTTATCTATTTATTATTTATACATTTTAAAGAATTATCTATTAATAAAAATAATAATATTAGTAATAGTAAATTTTTAAGAATAATATATGAATTTAAATTCATGAATATTAACTTAGCTCCAATTGCTGTACTAATTCAACTAATTAATTCAGGTAGATTTAATTCTATGTTACTTTTCAATATTGGTGTTTTAATTATCTTAATAATTAATATTATTATAACTAGTCAATCATTTATCAATTTAATTATCAAAATAGAAAATTCAATTATAAATTTATTTTTTGTATTTAATAATGTATTTAATCTATTACAAAGACAAAGAGAAGGAAGTAATATTAATATTAGTAATATTAAACACAAAATGAGCACAAATTCTACGTTAAAATCAAGATTAGGTAAAGCTGAACAAAATAAACAACATAAATATTCATATTCACATTTATTTAATAATAACCTAAATAAAAGATTATTAAATCAATTTAAAATAAATCAAATGAAATTTGGAAGAGATTTTTCTACATCTAATATTAATTTAAATCATAAAGATATAATTCTTAACTCTAATTCTAAAGATAATGATATAAATAAAGATCAAAATATTATTATTAAAGATGATATTTTATCGACAAATTCAAACCATCATTCTGATCAAGCTATTATTAGAAAACTCTTAAAGATATACAAGATTTTCCTAGGACTCTTATTATTGCTATTGTTTTTTTATTTTGAGATTGAGGATTGAGGATTGAGGATTGAGGATTGAGAGAATCAACAACAGTTAAATAATCCATATATTGGGTTACTTAGAGATAAAGAAGATTCTAAATATAAATTTGGAAAATTACAAATATTACCTAAATCTTCTGAATATAATAAATATAATAATATTACTATAAATATTACTATTACTATTACTATTACTATTACTATGAATATTAATATTAATATAAAGATAACTATAAAGAGAACTATTACTATTACTATTACTATTACTATTACTATTACTATTACTATTACTAGTAATTTAACTAATAATATTACTTTAACTATTTCTATTACTATTACTATTACTATTACTATTTATTTTATTATTACTATTATTATTACTATTACTACTACTACTACTACTAATATTACTGTTACTTTAACTTTAACTTTAACTTTAACTTTAACTTTAACTATTATTATAACTATAACTATTTATATTTATATTATTATTACTACTAATATTACTGTTACTTTAACTGTAACTGTAACTGTAACTGTAACTGTAACTGTAACTGTAACTGTAACTATAACTATTATTATCAGTATAACTATTTATATTTATATTTATATTTATATTATTATTACTACTAATATTACTTTAACTTTAACTTGTACTTTAACTTTAACTTTAACTATAACTATTATTATCAGTATAACTATTTATATTATTATTACTATTACTATTACTATATACTATATACTATATACTATATACTATATACTATTACTATAACTAGATTATTATCAGTATCAGTATAACTATTATTATCAGTATAACTATATTATTATAACTATTATTATCAGTATAACTATATTATTATAATTATTATTATAACTATATTTATTTCTATTACTAGTACTAGAACTAGATTATTATTACTATTACTATTACTTTAACTGTAACTATTACTATAACTATAACTATAACTATAACTATATTATTATAACTATTTCTATAACTATAACTAGATTATTATAACTATTACTAGAACTATATTTATTTCTATTACTATTTCTAATTTCTAGAACTATATTTATTTCTATTACTATTATTATTTCTATTATTATAACTATTATTATTTCTATTACTATTTCTATTTCTATAACTATTATTATTTCTATTACTATAACTATAACTAGATATATTTCTATTTCTATTTCTATAACTATTTATATTACTATTATTATTATTATTACTATTACTATTACTATTACTAATTACTATTACTATAAATATTACTATTACTATTACTAGTATTATTAATATAATATAAAGATTACTATAAAGATTACTATTACTATTAATAGAACTATAACTATAAAGATAAAGATAAAGATAAAGATAAATATAAATATTAAGATAAATATAAATATATATATAAATATTAATATTAAAGGAATATATTCATAATAGATAATAGATAATTTATAATTTATAATATATAACATTTAACATTTAACATTTAACATTTAACATTTATTATTTCAGTTTAAGTTTATTTCAGTATTAACAACACTACGTTAGGATTCTTATTATTATTCTTATTATTATTCTTATTATTATTCTTATTATTATTCTTATTATTATTATTATTATTATTCTGATTATTATTATTCTTTATATTCTGATTATTATTATTTATTATTATTTATTATTATTTATATTTTCTAATCCTATTATTACTATAACTATAACTATAACTATAACTATAACTATAACTATCAGTATAACTATCAGTATCAGTATCAGTATAACTATAACTATCAGTATAACTATCAGTATCAGTATAACTATCAGTATAACTATCAGTATCAGTATAACTATCAGTATAACTATCAGTATAACTATAACTATTACTATTACTATTACTATAATTATGATTATTACTATTCTTTTTGTGATAACTATTACTATTACTATTACTATTACTATTACTATTACTATTATTATAACAATTGTATATCAGTTATTTGCTATTTGGAATACTATATTATTTATATTATATTTACTGTTACTGTTACTGTTACTCTAAATTAGACTATTACTATAACTATAACTATTACTGTTACTGTTACTGTTACTATTACTATTACTATAACTATAACTATTACTGTTACTGTTACTATTATTGTTACTGTTACTCTAAATTAGACTATTATTGTTACTGTTACTGTTACTGTTACTGTTACTGTTACTCTATATTATCAATAACCAGTTATACTATTACTAGTAATTTAACAGATATATTAATTATAGTTTTATTACATAATAATTTAAATATGTTAATATATATAAAGTAAATTCCTCTTACTCTTACTCTTACTCTTACTCTTACTCTTACTCTTACTCTTACTCTTACTCTTACTCTTATTATTACTCTAAATTAGACTCTTACTCTAAATTAGACTCTTATTATTACTCTAAATTAGACTCTTACTATGACTATGACTATGACTATGACTATGACTATGACTATGACTCTTACTCTTATTCTTACTATTAGAGTTTTTTTAAGAGAGAGTATAGATGTTATTGTTATAGATAATTTAAATTAGTGAGTTTGTTAAGGTATCTGTTATTAATATTATTTTATATTATTTATATTATTTATATTAATAAGGTTATCAGTTATCAGTTATTAATACTTATAGGTATAGAATAAATTAATTGGAAATAATTACAATTACGGAGTTTAGACAAAGGATTAGTATAAGATTTATACTAGGATTATTATTATTATTATTATTATTATTATTATTCTTATGATTATTCTTGCTATTGTTAACGTTAACAGAGAGATTTATCCTAGGATTATTATTATTATTATTATTCTTATTATTATTCTTGCTATTGTTAATTGTTTTATTTCAACAGTCCTAGTGTCCTAGTGTCCTAGTGTCCTAGTGTCCTAGTGTCCTAGTGTCCTAGTGTCCTAGTGTCCTAGTGTCCTAGTGTCCTAGTGTCCTAGTGTCCTAGTGTCCTAGTGTCCTAGTGTCCTAAGGAGAGATTTATGAGGAACTTCCTAGGATTATTGTTATTTAGCAATTTTTTTGGAAGAGTTATAAGATATATATTTTTATATAAAGGAAAGTTAGTAATGGCGAATTAGAAGTAGAAGAAGATATGAATTTTAGTAGTTATGGTTATTGTTATTGTTATTGTCCCTTGATTGTTACCCTTAATTGTTAATTGTTAATTGTTAATTGTTAATTGTTAATTGTTAATTGTTAATTGTTAATAGGAAAGAGTATATATATCAGTTAATAATTAGGATTAGGATTAGGAATGATATTTGGGGAATGTGGAAGTAGAAGAATCTGTTACTCTTATTCTTATTATTTTATTATTAATATTTAGATTTATATCAGTTATCAGGGAATATTAGCATTAGAATTAGAATTAGAATTAGAATTAGGATTAGAATTAAGAATATGAATATGAATATGAATAGTAATAGATGTTAATATAATAGAATAAATTAGATTAGTATTAGAATATATTATAATAGGAATAGGAATAGGAATAGAATTTTATATAAGATATTAGATTAGAAAACCTTTTTAGATAATAGAATATATTTAAATATAACATAAGAGTATTTTATATTTTATATTTTATATTTTATATTTTATATTTTATATTTTATATTTTATATTTTATATTTAGAGAAGAGAATTATATAACAGATATAATTATAATAGAATTAAAGAATATTTAAAGTACAGATATACTAGAATATAAGAATATTACAATATAGAACAAGTAAAGAGATAATAGAATACAATTATATTACAATTATATTACAATATAGAAAAAGTAAAGATATTAGATAATAGAAGATTATATAAGAATATTACAATATAGAACAAGTAAAGATATAAGATAATTTAAGAGTCTAATTTAGAGTAAGAGAATACAAGTATATTACAATATAAATATAGAAAAAGTACAGATATAAGATAATAGAAGATTCTATAATTATATACTATAATAGAAGATAACATAATAAAATACTATACTAAAGATAATATAAGATATTAGAATAGAATATACTAGAATAGAATATATTAGAATACAAGATAATAGAATATAATATAATATTTTAGAATAGAAGAAATTTAGAATAGAATAGAAGAAATTTAGAATAGAAGAGAAGCAATTGATATTTTACTTAGATTCAGAATAGAATAAACTAGAATAAGATATTAGATATTATAGAATATACTAGAATATATTAATATTAGAAGAATATATAAGATAGAATATACTAGAATAGAAGAGAATATTAGAATTATACAATATAATACTTTATAAGATATTAGAATAGAATATAATAGAATAGAATAGAATAGAATAGAATAGAATAGAATAGAATAGAATAGAATATAATACAAGATTATAGAAGAAGATAGTAGATATTATAGAATATAATACAAGATAATAGAAGAAGATAGTAGATATAATAGAATTTAATACAAGATAATAGAAGAAGATAGTAGATATTATAGAATTTAATACAAGATAATTTTAGAATAATACAATAGAATAATTTATAAGATATTAGAAGATAATTTTATAGTAATAGAAGAAAATATAATAATTTATAAGATATTAGAAGATTATAGAATAATAATAAATTATAATAAGATATAATATAGAACTGTTAAGGTATTATAATAGAAGAGAATATTAGAATTATACAATATTAGAATATATAATTGATTACAGTATACTATAACTATAATAGAATTTTAATAGAATATTATAATATAGAATATAGTAGAAGAGAATATAATAATAAGAATTATTTAATATAATAAGATATCAGATATAAGATGTAATATATCAGATATAATTTAATTTTATAGAATACAATATAATAATTTATAATATATTAGAAGTAGAAGATTAGAGAATAATAATACAAGATAATAAGATAGCAGATATTAGATTTAAGTTATTATAATAGAGGATAATATTAGAATAAGAATATATAAGAATATATAATTGATTACAGTATAAGATACTATAATAGTAATAGTTATAGTAATACTTATAGTTATACTTATAGTTATAGTTATAGTTTTAGTTATAGTTATAGTAATAGAATATAATAAGATATAATATAGTAGAAGAGAATTTAAGAATAATTAAAGATAATAAGATATCAGATATAAGATGTAATATATTAGAGATAATATTATTTAATAGAAGATTATATTAGAATTATACAATATGAGAATATTTAATTCATTACATTATAATATTGGAGAATACAATATAAGAATATATACTACATTTAAAGAATACATTAGAAGAGAATATAATAATTATTAAAGATAATAAGATATAAGATAGAAGATGGAATATATCAGATATAATATAAGATAATAGAAGAGAATATTAGAATTATACAATATAAGAATATAGAATTCATTACATTATACTATTGGAGAATACAATATAATACTAATAATATATAATACATTAGAAGATAATATAAGACTAAGACATTATAATAAGATAGAAGATATAAGATATAACATAGACAATATAAAATATACATTAGACAATATACATTAGACAATATACAATATACATTAGACAATATAAATATACATATAAATATACATATAAATATACAGATAAATATAAATATAAATATAAATATACATATAAATATACATATACATCTATTACCGGTTGCTAAATTTGTTAATTTTAATTGTTTTTTTAATTTATTTTAATTTTATTTAATTTAATTTAATTTAAAAAATATCAGTTATTAGTAATGTAATTATTGTTATTGTTATTCTTATTGTTATTGTTATTGTTATTGTTATTGTTATACCGTCATGTTATCTATAATTTTAGTAGTTATTAATATCAGTTATTAGTAATGTAATTATTGTTATTGTTATTCTTATTGTTATTGTTATACCGTCATGTTATCTATAATTTTAGTAGTTAATAGTTATTAATATACTTTTTTAATTGTGTTATGTTATAATTAATAATTAGGATATTAAACTTATTAATATTATTTAATTTAATTTAATTTAATTTATTTATATGTTTAAGCCGATATAAGCCGATAAAGGGAATCGAACCCTTATTTTACCGTCATGAATGGTATGTTATAACCATTTAAACTATATCAGCGAGTTTTTGTTTATTTGTTTATAATAAATAGATTTATAATCTACCTTTATTTTAATTTTAATTTAAAACATAGAAAGTCTTATTTACCACCATAGGTATTAAGATTTATTTTTAATTTGTATTTATTGTATTTATTGTATTTATTGTATTTATTTTATTTATTTTATTTATTTTATTTATTTTATTTATTTTATAACAATTGATTATTATCAGTATTATTATTATTATTTATATTAGCATTAGGATTACCATTACCATTAGGATTAGGATTAGGATTAGAATTAGAATTAGGATTAGAATTAAGATTAGGATTAGGATTAGGATTAGGATTAGGATAGGTAGGAGTATTATTATTATTTTAGAAATACTATTATTTTAACAGTTTAGTAATTTATAAATCTAAATCTTAATCTAAATAAGGTATATCTTTTGTAAGTTTAACTATAACTATAAATATAACTATTACTATAATTATAACTATTACTATAACTATAATTATGACTATAACTATTACTATTACTATTACTATTACTATAACTATAACTGTAACTGTAACTTAATATTAATTAATGAACACATTATTGTTATTTTATATAATAATATTTTGATTAAATAATATATTTATTTTACCATAGTAACATAACAATAAAACATAAAAAAGATTGTAATAATATTGTAGTTTGAATATATAAGTTTACTGATATTTAATTATTAATTATTAATTATTAATTATAGTAAATATATTTATTATTTTTCTACTTTATACTTTATCTTTATAGATAACAATTATATTGTATAATTTTGTTATTTATATTAGTATTAGTATTAGTATTAGTATTAGTGTCTTTAGATAGAATAATGGAAAGAAAACTATTTAAGATTTAGAATTTAAGATGTCTAAATAACAAGAATAATAATAAGAATGAATAACAAGAATCCTAGGCTTATTTATTGTTAGTTAAACAAAAGTTTAATTATTTAATCTATAATTAATTGGACAATCTGAATTTTAATTATCAATAATCAATAATCAATAATCAATAATCAAGAATAAAGAATAAATAATCAATAATCAATAATCAATAATCAATAATCAATAATAAATAATCAATAATAAATAATCAATAATCAAGGCAGAATAAAGGCAGAATCAAGGATTATAATTTGTAGTTTTATTTTTATTTTATTTTTATTTTTATTTTTATTTTTATTTTTATTATATAATGAACTGTGTTATTTTTATAGTTATTGTTATTTTTATTTTTAGAACTACACAATCACTAATGGAGAACTAATATTTTAATTTTAATTTTAATTTTAATTTTAATTTTAATTTTAATTTTAATTTTAATTTATATTTATATCTGATATTTATATTTGTATTATAATTTTTATTAGTGTATTATTTTTTATATTAAGTATTTTTATTTATTTTAAGTATTATTTTTTATTTTAAGTATTATTATTTATTTTAAGTAGTATTTTTTATTTTAAGTAGTATTATTTATTTTAAGTATTATTATTTATATTAAGTAGTGCAGAAAGAATAATTGTTAGTTGGTTCTAACACTAAAAATAAGAATTCAATTTAGAGCAAGAATAATAGCAAGAATAATAATCATCATCCTAGGGTTATTAACATTTACTGTTGTTTTGTTTTGTTAAGAATTTAAGAATAAGAATAAGATATAGAATTAAGTTATGGTATAGAATTGTAAATATTATTTTGCTTGTTGTTTTATTTGTTTAATTTTATTTAATTTAATTTAATTTTATTTTATTTTATTTAATTTACTGAATTTAATTTTATTTACTTTACTTTTCTTTAGTTTATTTAATTTACTTTACTTTATTTACTTGAATTTAATTTTATTTAATTTAATTTAATTTAATTTAATTGACTTTACTTGACTTTACTTTAGTTTACTTTACTTGACTTTACTTTTTTTATTTCAGTTTACTGTACTTCTGTACTTTATTTTATCTTTATTTAGTTTACTGTACTTTTTCTTATTTATTACTCTTACTATGACTCTTACTCTTACTCTAAATTAGACTCTTACTCTACTCTCAAGCTCTAAATAGCAATAATAAGAATAATAATCCTAGGACTCTTAATATTCACTCTAACTCTTGTTATTAATGTTACTCTAAATCTGTTATTAATATTCACTCTTATTATTAAGTATTAAGAAAGTTATTTTATCTTAGTTTACTTTACTTTACTTTACTTTACTTTACTTTAGTTTACTTGATTTCAGTTTAGTTAGCTTATTTTATTTAAGTTTACTTTAGTTTAGTTATTTTAGTTATTTTAGTTTAGTTTAGTTTATTAATTTAATTTAATTGTAATTGTAATGTTAATTTTAATTGTAATTGTAATTGTAATTGTTAATGTTAATGTTAATTGTAAGGTTAATTTTAATGTTATTTGTTAATGTTAATGTTAATTTAGTTTATTAATGTTAAGGTTAATTGTAATTGTAATTGTAATTGTAATTGTAATTGTAATTTTAATTTTAATTTTAATTTTAATTGTTAATTTTAATTTTAATTTAGTTTATTAATGTTAATCTTAATGTTAAGGTTAATTTTTATTTTAATGTTAATGTTAATGTTAATCTAAATGTTAAATTTTATTTTTAATTTTAATTTTAATTTTAATTTATTTTATATTTTTTCTTTTGCTTTTACTTTTACTTTTTCTTTTTCTTTTAGCAAACAAACAACTCCAAAAACAAACTTAAACAAACAACAAAACAACTCAAAAAAACAACAAACAACAAAACAACTCCAAAAAACAACAAACAACAAACAACAAAACAACTCAAAAAAACAACGACACTTTTTTATTCTTATTATTATTCTTATTCTTATTCTTATTATTATTTACTCAAAAAAACAACGACACTTTTTTATTATTATTATTATTATTATTTACTCAAAAAAACAACGACACTTTTTTATTCT
>WNFP01005241.1_pt1 | contig 20608 bp, 23 predicted proteins | sample 5400201 | NCBI WGS metagenome assembly WNFP01 (sample SAMN13153355, study PRJNA577476) | soil metagenome | isolation source: 115 cm saprolite under Madrone tree | place: USA:California | collected 2016-06-14
TGCTGCTCTTGTTATTACGGTGGATTGCTCGTTAGTTACAAGGCGCATCTGTGACAAGAAACATCGTGCGTGAACGATGGAGCGGGGGCGAGCTTACCTGCCGAATCCGCGGGACGCTCGCCCCGAGGCTAGACCTGCTACCGAGGAAGCGCCGAAAGCCCCGAGGGCGATCCGGTCAGCATCATTTCGCCGAGCAGCGGAGCAGGACGAACCTTCGAACGAGGTCGCATTTGATACCATGAAGAGATGAAGTGGTAGTCACTCGAGAGCCGTTGCGCCTCGTCGCGCGCGCGTCGCGCCCGCTCGCGGAGCGCGGTTACATCGGCAGGCGTCGGTATCTCCGCAGGTTCTTTCATGGTTTCCCCAAAGGATAAAAAAAGCGTGAAAAGCTACTGATTAGCCGTCAGTAGCTCGTCCTGACCTGACGGGTCGTTGGGTTCTACAACTATGCAAAGCCGTATATCATACTTGTATTATTTCTATTTGCTTCTGTCTCCAGACTTGGCCCGGTGCGATACCAGGCCGGTTGGCTCCTTCAACCCGTTAGGCGCCAGCGCAAGGTCTCCCCGGCCCGGAAGGGGACGACAGCATTCTCGTCCTCGCCGATGTGTTCCGGCACCGGGTAGGGCTCGCGCCGCAAGGTCACCCGAGAGTCACTGACCGGCAGCCGATAGAATTCCGCGCCGTGCAGCGCGGCGAAGCCTTCGAGACGGTCGAGGGCGTCCGTTTCTTCGAAGACCTCGGCGTAGATCTCGAGCGCGCAAGGGGCGGTGAATATCCCCGCACAACCGCAGGCCGTCTCCTTGGCGGGAACGGTGTGCGGCGCGCTGTCGGTGCCAAGAAAGAAGCGGGGGTTTCCCGAAGTCGCAGCGCGGCGCAATGCCAGCCGATGCTTCTCGCGCTTGGCGATCGGCAAGCAATAGAGATGCGGACGGATCCCGCCGGCGAAAATCGCGTTGCGGTTGATGACTAGGTGATGCGCGGTGATCGTCGCCGCCAGATTCGCGCCACCCGAACCGACATAGGCGACCGCCTCCTCGGTGGTAATGTGCTCGAGTACGATGCGCAGCTCGGGGAGCCGGCGCCGCAACGGATCGAGCACCCGGTCGATGAACACCGCCTCGCGATCGAACACGTCGACCCCAGGCTCGGTCGCTTCGCCATGGACCAACAACGGCATGCCAAGGTCAGCCATGCGCTCGAGCACCGGCATGACCCGGTCGTAATCGGTGACGCCCGACGCCGAGTTCGTCGTGGCATGGGCCGGGTAAAGCTTGACCGCCGCAAATATTCCTTCCTGCCAGCCACGCGCGACCTCTTGCGGGTCGGTGGTGTCGGTCATATAGCAGGTCATCAGCGGCGTGAACGCCACACCCGCCGGCAGGGCGGCCAGAATGCGCTCGCGATAAGCGAGCGCCGCCGTCATGCCGGTTACCGGCGGCACCAGGTTCGGCATCACCATCGCGCGGGCGAATTGGCGCGCCGTGAAGGGAACGACCGCGGCGAGCATCGCCCCGTCGCGCAAGTGGACGTGCCAATCGTCCGGACGCCGAAAGCTGACCGTCTCAACGTCGTCTAGCATTTAGCTACCCCTGTATACCCGTTTCTGTGAGACGGCCTTGTAAGAGATACCGTGGCTCCCGATTTTAGTAGCACTCCAGCACAGAGAGTGCTAACCCTGTCAGGCAGGGATATTCCCAGAGTTTGGATCGCTTTCCTAGCGAGGGTGATCTGATTTCGAACATCCAACTCAGGAAAGATTTCATGAAATTCAGACCTTTGCACGACCGCGTGCTGATCCGGCGGGTGGACCAGGAGGCAAAGACGACGGGCGGGATCATCATTCCCGACACCGCCCAGGAAAAGCCGATGGAAGGCGACGTCATCGCGGTTGGGCCAGGTGCGCGCGGCGAAGACGGCAAGGTGCACCCGCTCGACGTCAAGGCCGGCGACCGCGTGCTGTTCGGGAAATGGTCGGGCACCGAGATCAAGATCGAGGGCGAGGAGCTGATGATCATGAAGGAGTCCGACATCATGGGTCTCGTCGAGAGCGGCGCGGCCGCTGCAAAGACAAGCTGAAAGGGAAAACCATCATGGCTGCTAAAGACATTCGACAAGGAACTGATGCACGTGAGCGGATGCTCCACGGCATCGACACACTCGCCAACGCGGTCAGGGTGACCTTGGGGCCCAAGGGCCGCAACGTGGTTCTCGACAAGAGCTACGGCGCGCCGCGGATTACCAAGGACGGCGTCACCGTCGCCAAGGAGATCGAGCTCAGCGACAAGTTCGAGAACATGGGCGCGCAGATGGTCCGCGAGGTGGCGAGCAAGACGAGCTCGGTCGCCGGCGACGGGACGACGACCGCGACCATTCTCGCCCACGCGATGGTGCGCGAAGGGGTCAAGGCGGTGGCCGCTGGTATGAACCCGATGGACCTCAAGCGCGGCGTCGATATGGCGGTCGACGCCGTCGTCAAGGACATTCAAAAGCGCTCGAAGAAGGTCTCGACCAACGACGAGATAGCGCAGGTCGGCACGATCTCGGCCAATGGCGACAGCGAGATCGGGCGGATGCTCGCCGAGGCGATGCGCAAAGTCGGCAACGAGGGTGTCATCACCGTGGAGGAGGCGAAGTCGCTCGAAACCGAGCTCGATGTCGTCGAGGGGATGCAGTTCGACCGCGGCTATCTGAGCCCGTATTTCGTCACCAACGCGGAGAAGATGCTCGCCGAACTCGAAGATGCCTACATTCTGCTGCACGAGAAAAAGCTCTCCAGCCTGCAGACCCTGCTTCCCATTCTCGAAGCCGTCGTCCAGAGCGCCCGGCCGCTGCTGATCGTCGCCGAGGACATCGAAGGCGAGGCGCTTGCCACACTCGTCGTCAACAAATTGCGCGGCGGCCTCAAGGTGGCGGCGGTGAAGGCGCCGGGCTTTGGTGATCGCCGCAAGGCCATGCTCGAAGACATCGCCACCCTGACCGGTGGTCAGGTGATCTCGGAAGACCTCGGCATCAAGCTCGAGAATGTCACGCTCGACATGCTCGGCCGCGCCAAGAAGGTGCGGATCGACAAGGAGAACACGACGATCATCGACGGCGCCGGCACCAAGGACGACATTGTCGCCCGCACCAACCAGATCCGGGCGCAGATCGAGGAGACGACCTCCGATTACGACCGCGAGAAACTCGAGGAGCGTCTGGCCAAGCTGGCGGGCGGCGTCGCGGTTATCCGCGTTGGCGGCGGCACCGAGGTCGAGGTCAAGGAGCGCAAGGACCGCGTCGACGACGCTATGCACGCGACCAAGGCTGCGGTCGAGGAAGGTGTCGTGGCCGGCGGCGGCGTGGCGCTGCTTTTTGCGAGCAAGGTCCTGGCTGGCCTCAACCCGGCGAACAACGACCAGAAGGTGGGCATCGACATCGTCAGGAAGGCGATCCAGTCGCCGGTGCGGCAGATCGCGGAAAATTCCGGGGTCGAAGGCTCGATCGTGGTCGGCAGGCTTACCGACAAGGACGAGCCGAATTTCGGCTATGACGCACAATCCGGCGAATACAAGGACATGGTGGCGGCCGGGATTATCGATCCGACCAAGGTCGTGCGGGTTGCGCTGCAGGACGCCGCATCGGTCGCTGGGCTGTTGATCACCACCGAGGCGATGATTGCCGACAGGCCGGAGCCCAAGGGTGCGCCGGGCATGCCACCGGGCGGCATGGGCGGCATGGGCGGTATGGATTACTAAGCTTCGGGGACAGGCTGCCCGACGGCAGGGAGGCCGCGACCGTGGCACGGGGGAATGCCCGTGCCACGGTGGTCGCCGGGCAAGCGATACAGGCGAGGTCGTGAGTCCGGGTGCTCGGAACGATCCAGCGACAACAGCAAGATAACCAAGCGGTCATCCTACCGCAGCGACTTCCTCGGTCACCACAGTGAAGCTGCTGAGAGTGTTCGGGCCGAATGTCGTGGTGATTGCGACGTCCGCCGCATCGCGCCCGCGGGCGATCAGCACGCGGCCGATGCGCGGGGTATTGTTGCGCGCATCAAAGGTGTGCCAGGCGCCACCGAGGTAGGCTTCGAACCAGGCTGCGAAATCCATCGGCGCGTCTGAGACCGGCACGCCGATATCGCCCAGATAGCCCGTGCAGTATCGCGCCGGGATGTTCATGCAGCGACAGAAGGCGACGGCGAGGTGGGTATAGTCCCGGCAGACGCCGGTGCGATCGCAGTAAGCTTCCCAGGCCGTCCTAGTGGCACGCGCGTGTTCATAGCCGAAGGCAATGTGCTGGTGAACATAATCGCAGATGGCTTGGACCCGGCTCCAGCCGAGCGGAGTTTTCCCGAATAGCGACCATGCGATCTCCGACAGCCGGTCGGTCTCGCAATAGCGGCTGCCCAGCAGGAACACCAAGGCTTCGTCAGGCAGATCCTCCACTGCGTGCTGTTGCGCCTTGCTGGCGACCACGTCGGGTTCGCCGGTATCTTTCACGATCCCGTTGGCAGAGAGCCGAGTTCGTCCGACCGGTGCCACGATCCGGTTGCACCAATTACCAAAGCCGTCGCGATAGGCACGGATCGGGACGGATGGGCTGGTAACGAGGTGATCGGCCACCACCATGTCTGAGGCGCGTGTGAAGTGGACATTCAGCGTCAGCAGCATCGGCGTCGGCTGCGGGCAGTCATAGAGCAGTTCGTAGCCTATTCGGATCAGCATGGTTGGTACTTTCGCCGAGCTCGTGCCCGGATCATATCCGACTGTGGATGCCTTCCGCTACCTCCCGCCGCTATGTCAGACTTGACGTTAGAAAAATAAAATAATCGATTATTCAAATTAGAAAAAAATATTGGCACACCTCTTGCCCTTAACGACAACCACACAATTTGTACAAGCTAGAGGATTGGTCTGCCCGCACAAAACTCTGTACCGCGGAACCGCGTGTGGTAAATCCGACGAGTCGTAGATCCCGTCGGGTAGCGGACGAGTTCTCTCAGGGCCGCGATCCGCGGCGAGAAGATCAGAGGAAGACTTTCCTCTGACACCGAGGCACGATAAATGAAAAAGTATCCGAGCTTAAAACCAGCGATCTGGGGCGCTGTAATCGGCGCGATCGCTATATCTGTGGTCGGTTTTTCATCGTTCGGATGGACGCTCGGCAGTACCGCAGAGCGACTGGCAAGGGAGCGAGCTCAGACCGCGGTGGTTGAGGTGCTGTCGCCGATCTGCGTCGAAAAATTCCGGCATCAGGCGGACGCAGCGGCAAAATTGGTCGAATTCGCCAAGGTTTCCGGATCCTGGGACCGGCGAGCGATCATCGAAAAGGGCGGTTGGGCGACCGTGGCGGGAAGCGATGTTCCGAACCCCGCGGTTGTCAGCGCTTGCGCAGAACAGCTCGGTGCTCGTCTGTAGGAATTCGAGCTGGCAGCGAGAAGCGATCGACGACGACGGTTCGCTTCTCGCGACCCTGGAGCCATACCGGCGCCAGCCGCTCGGCATGAGAGCTACCTGAGTCTTCAACGCGATCATGGCGCTACCTGCTCGATTTTCGCTGCTCCATTCAGATCTGAACGATTTTCTTTTCGCGGCGGTCGGCGAGGAACAAAATGGAATGCCGCTCAACGTTGTTTCGGGTTTGACCCGACTCGGCTTGGACCCCTGGGAAGAGGCCGCCCGGCTCGCCGCTTTACCGAGGGCCCTGGCAGCCGAAAAGCTCGCCCCGATCATCGCTCGGCTGGCGGTCGATCGACAGCAGCCATCAGACAATTTGGCCATCAGCCGGCAATTGGTCGAGCTTTTGCCAGAACACCAACGGGCGGCGTCGCCGAGTCGGCAGCAGGCTGATGCAAAGGGCAAGAAATATATTCAGGCGGTGATCGTTCTCTCCTGTCTTGCCCTTGGGGCCGCGGTGCTCTTCAGCATGTTGTGATCTGTCGCCGGCGACGCAGCCAATCCAGTTTTCCTTAGCGTGAAAGCCCATGAAATATCTCGTTCCGCCGATCGTCATCCCAGTCCTCTTGGTGATAGGGATCGCAGCATATGCGATACTCGCGCCGCCGATTGTCGCCGTGCATTCTTCTGTTCCCGTGGCGACCTCGCAGCCTCGGTAAGGCGGCATTGGCCGCGCGGGTGCAGCGGCGTCATCTCCATCCCGGAGGATCAGCATGTCAGAACACAAATACCGCGTCGGCCAGGCAGTGGAATTTTTTCCCGATCGGGGCGTCGACCAGACGGCCAAAGGCCGCTACAAAATTGTCCGTCTGTTCCTTGGAGAGGGCAATAGCCCTCAGTATCGGATCAAGAACGAAGTGGACGGCCACGAGCGCATGGTCGGCGAACGCGAGCTTGGCTCGCGATAATTCGGCGCCTCGGAATACCGCCGAGAGGCACCTTAACCTCCCGCTGAGCTGATGGTGCCGAAACCCCTTCGCACCATATGAAGGATAGAGCGGCACGAGCGGGCTTGCTATGGTCCGCGAACGGCATTTGGAGGGTAGCATGAGCGGGTGCATCGTCGGCTGGGCGCACAGCAAGTTCGGCAAGCACGAGGGCAGGGACATCGAGTCGCTGATCGTCGAGGTGACGCAGGCGGCCCTGGCCGATGCCGGCGTCAGTGCGGCCGATATCGACACGGTCTATCTCGGCACGATGAATGGCGGCTTTGTGCGCCAGGAATTTCCGGCTTCCTTGGTCTTCCAGGCTGACCCCGACTTTCGCTTCAAGCCGGCGACGCGCGTTGAGGACGCGTGTGCCACCGGCTCGGCGGCGATCCATCAGGGGTTGAACGCGATCGCTGCCGGCAGAGCGCGCCTGGCGCTGGTGGTCGGCGTCGAGAAGATGTCCGAAGTTTCCGGCGCAGAGGTCGGCGACATTTTGCTCGGCGCCAGCTATCGCAAAGAGGAGGACGCGATCGAAGGCGGCTTTGCCGGGATCTTCGGCAAAATCGCTCAGAGTTATTTCCAGCGCTATGGCGACCAATCCGATGCGCTCGCGCGGATCGCCGCCAAGAACCACAAGAACGGTGTCGCCAACCCACTCGCCCAGATGCAGAAGGATTTGGGCTACGAATTCTGCCGCACCGTCTCCGACAAGAACCCGATCGTTGCCGGCCCACTCAAGCGCACCGACTGCTCGCTGGTCTCCGACGGCGCGGCGGCGGTGGTGCTCGCCGACACGGCGACGGCGTTGAGCCTCAAGAAAGCTGTCGTTTTCCGCGCCGCCGAGCAGATCAACGACTTCCTGCCGATGAGCCGGCGCGACGTCGTCGCCTTCGAGGGGCCTGCACTCGCCTGGAAACGGGCGCTCGCCCATGCCCGCCTTGGGCTCGACGATCTCAGTCTGGTGGAGACGCATGACTGCTTCACCATCGCCGAACTGATCGAGTACGAGGCCATGGGACTGACCGAGAGAGGCGAGGGCGCACGCGCCATCCTCGAGGGTTGGACCGAGAAAGACGGTCGACTGCCGGTCAATCCATCCGGCGGCCTCAAGTCGAAGGGACATCCGATCGGCGCGACCGGGGTGTCGATGCACGTGCTGGCAGCAATGCAGGTCACCGGTAAGGCGGGCGGGATCCAGGTTCCGGGCGCTTCGCTCGCCGGGGTGATGAACATGGGCGGCGCCGCGGTCGCTAATTTCGTCAGCATTCTCGAGCCGCTGCGCGGATAGATATGCCGACGTTCCGCGCGCTGGTGTTGCGTGAGGAGGGCGGCAAGGTCGTTCCGCGGATCGAGGCGGTCGACGAAGCCCTCCTGCCGCCGGGCGAGGTCACCGTCAGGATCGAGTGCTCGACGCTGAACTACAAGGATGGGATGGTCCTGCAAGGCCTCGGCCGGTTGGTGCGAACCTACCCGCACATTCCCGGCATTGACTTTGCCGGGTCCGTCGAACACTCGGAAGCGCCCGAGTTCGAGCCCGGCGATCCGGTTATTCTGACCGGCTGGCGGGTCGGTGAAGCGCAGTGGGGCGGATTTGCCGAGAAGGCGCGGGTCAAGGCCTCCTATTTGGTGCGCCAGCCGGGCCCGCTCAGCGCTCGCCAGGCGATGGCGATCGGCACTGCCGGGTTGACCGCGATGCTCGCGGTCATTGCTCTCGAGCGGCATGGCTTGCGTCCGGATGCCGGTGACGTTCTGGTCACCGGAGCCGCAGGCGGCGTCGGCAGCGTTGCGATCTCTCTGTTGTCGCGACTGGGATATCGGGTCGTCGCCTCGACCGGCCGGCCCGAGCTGCGGGAATATCTGGCCGAGCTGGGCGCCGCCGATCTGATCGACCGCGCGAGCCTCGCCGCAAAGCCGTCGCGACCGCTCGACAGCGAGCGCTGGGCCGGGGCCGTCGACGCGGTTGGCGGCGCCACCCTGGCGACGATCCTGGCCCAGTTGAAATACCGAGGGAGCGTTGCAGCCTGCGGCCTCGCCGGGGGCAGCGATCTGGCCGCGACGGTGATCCCGTTCCTGCTGCGCGGCGTCAACCTTCTCGGGATCGATTCGGTGATGTGCCCGCGCGAAGAGCGGATCGAAGCCTGGCAGCGGCTCGCCCGCGATCTGCCGCTCGATCGTCTCGAACGGATGACCGAAGCGGTGCCGCTGTCTTCCCTGCTGGATCTGGCGCCAAGAATCCTCAAAGGCGAAATTCGTGGCCGAATAGTCGTCGAGGTCGCCCACTGATCGACTTGGAATTCTCGGGAATATCGCCGCGTTAGCGGGGTATGCGCAATGCTCCCCCCGGGTCCCATACGATCACCGTCCCTCGCCGGGCACTAATCGTTCAGCGCGTGCTCGTCGATGGGTGGACTAGTGCCAAAGTAGCGGCCACCTTTGGTGTCCTAGAACGCCAAGTCGATGCCTGGGTCGCCGATTACCGGCGGCACGGAATGACGAGCCTTCGTCGCGCCGCGAGCGAGACGCTCCCGGCCAAGATCCTGCCGCTCACCATCTCGCGGCCGGTTCGCAAAATAGCTTTCAGGATGGCGAGGGGATTTCGCCGGCTTTTTGTGGCCGAACCGCCTTCCCGACCCCTGCCGCTGCGCCGCTCTAAGGACGACCGTATTTGCGGTGAATAGCCGGCGCCTACCCGCGTCGGCGATTTTACGGTAAGGTATTATAGGTCGGCGATTCTCGTCGGAGACGAGAACTGCCGCTGGGGTGGGACATGTGGAACATCAACTATGGGCGGCGCGCGGTTCTGGGTGGGCTCGTCTTCTGTGCTGCCCTCGGATGGCGCCTCGGTTCGTCTGTGGCTCAGCCGGCGGGGCGCGGAGCACGATCGGCACGGCGCGTTCCGACGGTCGTTATCGATCCCGGTCACGGCGGGGTAGATCCCGGTGCGATAAGTCCCAACGGTGTTCACGAGAAGGACATCGCTTTGGCGACCGCATCGGAGTTGGCGCGCCAGTTCGCCGCTAGGCGCGGCTTTCGCGTCGTGCTGACCCGAAGCACCGACGAGTTTCTGGCGCTGCGGGAGCGGGTTGCTCGTGCGCGTGCGTGGAAGGCCGACTTGTTTCTATCGATTCACGCGGATGCGCTGCCGAACACGGAAATGCGCGGTCTGTCGGTGTTTACCCAGTCGGCTCGGGCGTCGGACCGGGAGGCGGCGGCACTCGCTGCGAGCGAGAACCGGGCCGATCTGGTGGGTGGGGTCAGTCTGGCGCGGCAGTCGCGTGATGTCGGAAATGTCCTGCTGGACCTAACACGGCGCCAAACCAGCAATCTGTCGATAGTCCTCGCCCACCAGATCGTCGTTGAACTCGGACGGGCGGCCGTGCTGCTGGAAAATCCGCAGCGCTCGGCTGATTTCGCCGTGCTGACCGCCCCGGACATTCCCTCGGCGCTTGTGGAACTCGGCTGCCTGTCGAACGCCGCCGAGGAGCGGCTGCTACGGCAGCGGGCCTATCAGCAGAAGCTCGCCCGAGGTCTGGCGCGCGCGGTCGAGGCCTATTTCGCCGCGCACGGCGCGGGGTAAGCTCATCGCCTTGCGCCCCGTCCGGCTGGCGGGACGAGCCCGATTACAGCAATTGGGCCGTGGCCGCCGATACGCCAAATGCATCGATACGATGACCACGGGACATTTTATCCTCAGCCGGGTTTGCATAGCTCCTATTTCGTCGAGATCCCGGGCGGCTGTGCACCGAGATGATGGATCATGGGGTCACGCAGCAAGCACAACCGATCGTATTGCATCCGCTGATAATACGGATAACCCACTGGCTCAATGCGCTGGAGATCTTCATCATGATCGGCAGCGGCTGGCGGATCTACAACTGGGAGCCTCTCTTCAGTTTCGAGTTCCGGTGTGGATGACGTTTGGCGGCTGGCCTGAAGTATCGCAGCACTGGCACAACGAGGAGGGTCTGGCCGGCGCGTTGCAGTGGCACTTCGCGGCGATGTGGTTGTTCTTTGTCAATTTGCTCGTTTATCTCGTCTATGGGCTGACGTCGGGCCGTTTTTGCGGGCCGCACTCGGCGGTCAAATCGCCCACCGCGTAGGCGAACGCAATGCCGTGCAAAGGGCCCTCTATATCGGGGTCATCACGGTTATTGTATTGACGGTGCTGTCCGGTCTTGCGATCTGGAAGCCGGTGCAATTCCAGGAATTGACGGCGGTGTTCGGCGGCTACGATGCGGCGCGTTATGCCCATTTCTTCTGCATGGCGGCGATCGTCCTGTTTCTCGCCGTCCACCTCGCCTTGACCGCGCTAGTGCGCAAAGTGCTGCCGCCAATAATCATCGGCCCGGCTCCGAGGCGGCGATAAGCCCGATCCGCAAGCCAGACCGGCGAGGGTTTCTAACAGGCGGTCTGAGCCTCGGCGCGCTGAGCTTGTTGACCGGCTGCGACCTGACCGACAACGAGCCGGCCCAGCGGCTGCTGTGGAACATGTCGTGCTGGAACGAGCGTGTGCAGGGCTGGCTGTTCAATCCCAATCGGCTGGCGCTGACTTATCCGGAGAGCGCGGTCGACCGCGTCTTCCGCGACAACGCCTTCTATCCCGAGGAGCAGGCGCCGCAGCTGGATCCTACTACCTACCGGCTCGAGCTCAGCGGCTCAATCGGTGACAAGCGGTCCTGGACTGTCGACAATCTCTAGCAGCTGCCGCGGACGTGGCAGATCACCCGGCATGTTTGTGTCGAGGGCTGGAGCCGGATCGGCAAATGGGGCGGCTGCCCGCTGCGGATCTTTCTCGAGCATGTCGAGGCCGACCTCACCAAGAACTATGTCGGCTTCATCTGCGCAGATGGGTATTACACCAGCATCGACATGCCGACGGCGCTTCACCCGCAGACCATCATGGCCTTCACATTTGCCGATCAGATACTGCCGCGCAAGTTCGGCTATCCGATGAAGATCCGAATTCCGACAAAGCTTGGCTTCAAGAACCCGAAATTCGTCGTTGCCCTGTCGGTCACGATTGATTATCTGGGCGGCTTCTGGGAGGATTACGGATACAATTGGTTCAGCGGCTCCTAAGGGGGTATTGCGGCCGGTCGGGGGAGCCGTCATGTCGGAAGCGCTATGTGCCGTCGCAATCATGGCCAAGGCATCGCTTGCCGGAAGCGTCAAGACCCGACTTGTCCCCCCGCTGAGCTATGAGGAAGCAGCAGAACTCAATACATGCTGCCTCGCCGATGTCGCGGCAAACATGGCCGAAGCTTCGGCGCGGGCGCCGATCCAGGGCTTCGCCGCCTATCACCCGCTCGGCTCGGAGCGGTTCTTCAAGGAGCTGCTACCGGACAACTTCAAGCTTCTTGCACCCAGGGAGCCGACGATCGGGCGCAGCCTGTTCCACGCGGCGCGCGATCTCTTCGCCGCGGGTTACGGTTCGGTCTGCTTGATCAATGCCGATAGCCCGACGTTACCGACCGATCTGCTGGTGGAGGCGGTTCGCTGCCTGCAGGAGCCTGGCGACCGGGTTGTCCTCGGCCCGGCAGCCGACGGCGGCTACTACTTGATCGGTCTGAAGAAGTTTCACCAGCGGCTGTTCGAGGCGATCGACTGGAGCACCGAACGCGTCTATCGGCAGACGATTATGCGTGCAGCCGAAATCGGCGTGTCGGTTGCGCCTTTGGCCGAGTGGTACGACGTCGATGACGAGCCGAGCTTGGCGGTACTCGCCCGCGACCTGCTGTACACTCCGGGCGTGAAGGCGGATCATAACGGGAGCTATGCCGCACCTCGTACAACCGCGTTTCTCGCTCAGCTCGCGACCAAGAATGGCGGTGTGCGGCATCTCTTCCACGGCCCCCCGTTGTCCTCCGCGTGACGTGAGGATCGCGAGAGAAGAGCGAGTGCGGGCGTGGATGTCGCGGCCTTGGTTTTTGCTGCTGTCGGCCCTCTTACTGCTGACCGGCGAGGTTTTCGGGCTGGCAGCTCAATTTGAGCATGATCTCGCTGGGTTCATCGTAGCAGCGTTACTGCAGGGTGTAATCTGGGCCGTTGCGGCGCTTGCCGTCATGCGCGGCGTTGGCGGACGGCCGGCACTCGCGGTGATCCTGGCGACGGCTATTTTGCTCCGCATTGGCGCGCTTACCGCGCCGGTCTACCTTTCGGACGACATCTTCCGCTACATTTGGGACGGCCGCGTCCAGGCCGCCGGGATCAACCCCTACCGCTACATCCCGACAGATACCAATCTCGCGGCGCTGCGGGATGAGACGATTTTTCCGAATATCAACCGCCACAACTACGCCCCGACGATCTATCCGCCGATCGCGCAGATGCTGTTTTTTGTTGCGACCCGGCTAGGCGAGACGGTGACGGCGATGAAGCTCGTGCTCGTGGCGGTCGAGGCGATCGGCATCGGAGCGCTTCTCTTCATCTTGCCGGCTGCAGGAGTGCCGCGGGAGAACATTCTCCTCTACGCGTGGCACCCGCTGCCGGTGTGGGAGATCGCCGGCTCGGGGCACATCGATGCGGCGGTGGTCGCCTTCGTAGCGCTGGCGATCGCGGCTGCTTTCGGCGGCAGGCGGGCCTGGTCGGGAGCGGCATTGGCCGCCGCGGCCCTCGTCAAATTCTTCCCATTGGTGCTGGCGCCGGCGCTGTGGCGTCCTCGCCGGTCAAATCTGGGTGACTGGCGGTGGCCGGCCGGTTTCGCCGCGGTTATCCTTTCCGCCTATCTTCCTTTTCTGGGCGTCGGAAGGCGGGTGCTGGGGTTTCTGCCGACCTATTTCGCCGAAGAGAAACTCGCCTCGGGCAGCGGCTTTTGGGCTCTCGATCTCCTTGGCCGCGCCGTTCCGGTGCCAGTTGCCGCCTATCTCGCTGTGGCGGCGACAGTCATGGCGGGGCTCGCCATCGGCGCGCTCCGCCGTCCGGCGGACCCGGTTTCGGGCATGCCCTGGGCAACGGCGTTGGGCACCGCGGCGGTATTGTTCGCCTCACCGCATTACGCCTGGTATTTCGTGTGGCTCGTGGCGCTCTTGTGCGTTGCCCCGTGGTGGCCGGCGTTCTGGCCGCCGCTTACCGCCGTCCTGCTTTATTGGGACCCGCAGGCCGACAACATCCCGATTTGGGTGGGGTTCACTATCTATGGTGGCTTCGCCATACTCGCGGGTATCGACATCGTCCGCAGATCCGTCGGTTCGAGAGCGTTTGGGAAACGGCATGGCAGCGACCGAGGGAGCTAAACCCGATCCGCGGCGCTACTTCGAAGCCGTCGGCGACGAGCGCGGCCCGATCGCCGAGCAGGAGCCGGTCTGCCTCTATCTCGAGACGACCAATCGATGCAACCTCTTGTGCGAGACCTGCCCGCGCACCTTCGAAGATCTTGAGCCCCCCGCCGATATGAGCTGGGAGCTCTTCACCCAAATAGTCGACCAGTTTCCGCGGATCGCCCGTGTCGTATTGCACGGTGTGGGCGAGCCGATGATGGTCAAAGCTCTCCCTCGGATGGTGCGCTACCTCAAGGATCGCGGTACTTACGTTCTGTTCAATACCAATGGCACGTTGCTGATGGAGCGCAAGGGCAGAGAGCTGATTGCCGCCGGTCTTGACGAGCTGCGCGTCTCGCTCGACGCCGCCGAGCCGCGCGCCTTTCTCGCAGTGCGCGGCAAGGACATGTTCACCAGGATCATCCGCAATGTTCGAGCCTTCACGAGACTGCAGCGCGCCGAAGGGATCGACCGTCCCCTAGTCTCGTTGTGGCTAACGGGGCTCAAGGAAACGGTCGATCAACTTCCGGCGTTCGTCCGGCTGGCGCACGAGATCGGCGTCGCCGAAATCCACCTGCAGCGCCTCGTCTTCATGCCGCAAGGACAGGGATTGGCGCGCGCCGAATCGGCACTGTTCGAAAAGCTCGAAGGCGAGGAGCCGCAGCGGCTGGCGGAGGCCGCCCGACTCGCCGAGGCTCTCGGGATCCGCTTCAACGCCTCGGGCGCGACCGAGCCCGGCACGAGCCTGAAGCGAGGGGCCGATGATCAGCCTTGGTCGCTGTGCCGGCGGCCTTGGTCATTGATGTACTTCACTGCGCACGGGCGGGCGATCCCGTGCTGCATTGCGCCGTTTTCGACGCGCGGCTATGACGGGTTCACGCTGGGCGACGCGACCCAGCAGAGCCTGCGGCAGATCTGGAATGGGCCGCGCTACCAGGAATTTCGCCGCGCTCTGATAAGCGACGCGCCGCCGCCCGCCTGCGCATCGTGCGGTGTCCGCTGGAGCCTGTGAGCGAGAGGCGACGGTCGCGCATCGCCGCGATCGTCCCGGTCCTCGACGAGGAGGGGGCAATCGGCCAAGTCGTTGCGGCGATGCCGCGCGGCTGGGTTGACGAAGTCATCGTGGTCGATGGCGGCAGCCGCGATACCACGGTCACCGAGGCCGGCGCCATCGGTGCCACCGTGCTCGTCGAAAAGGAGCCCGGCTACGGTCGGGCCTGTGCCAGGGGTGCCGCCGCGGCGGTCGACGGTGGAGCGGAGATCTTAATTTTTCTCGATGGTGACGGCGGCGATCGGCCGGAGGTGATCCCGAGCCTGGCCCAGCCGATCCTCGATGATAAATTCGACTTCGTGATCGGCTCACGCACTCGCGGGGCGCGCGAGGAGGGGAGCATGGGAGCCCACCAGGCCCTCGCCGGCCGTGTCATCGGAGCCGCCATCGGCCTCCTTTACGGGGTGTGGTACAGCGATATGTGCGCATTTCGGGCGATCCGCACCGACGTGTTCGCGCGCCTCGATATGCGCGAGATGACCTATGGCTGGAATCTCGAGATGCAGATGCGGGCGGCGCGCGCCCGCTTCAGGATCCTCGAGTTCCCGGTGCCGCATGGACGACGCATCGCCGGCCGCTCGAAGGTCGCCGGCACGCTCAGCGGCAGCACGAAGGCCGGTCTGCGGATTCTCGCCACCTTCGCGCGGATCGCCTGCGAGCGGCGAGAGCAATGACGCAGAACATCTACGACGACGATGAGTTTTTCGCGGGATACAGCCGGCTGCGTCGTTCGGTCGAGGGCTTGGACGGTGCCCCGGAGTGGCCGGCATTGCGCGCTCTCCTCCCCGACCTGCGTGGGCGCAAGGTACTGGATCTTGGCTGCGGCTTTGGCTGGTTCTGCCGCTGGGCGCGACAGCAGGGCGCTGCTCACGTTCTGGGGATCGATGTGTCCGAGAGAATGTTGGCGCGCTGCCGAGCCGCCACCGCCGATCGGACGATCACCTACACCAGAGCTGACATGGAGCAGCTCGAGCTCCCGGCGGACTCGTTCGATTTGGTCTATAGCTCGCTCGCCCTGCATTATGTCGAGAACCTGAGCGGACTCATGTCGCAAGCGTATCGCTCGCTCGTCCCTGGTGGGGCTTTGGTCTTTTCCGTGGAGCACCCTATTTTCACTGCTCCCGTCGAGCCGGGCTGGTCGCTCAATGCGGAGGGTCGCAAGACTTGGCCCGTTGACGGCTACCTGGATGAAGGTCCTCGTTCGACAGATTGGCTCACTAAAGGAGTCATCAAGCAACATCGGACCCTTGCAACCTACATCAACATGCTTGTCGGACTTGGGTTTCTCATAACCCATGTCGCGGAATGGGGTCCGACCACGGCGCAGATCGCGGCACAGCCGAGCTGGGCAGATGAGCGACAGCGCCCACCGTTCCTGCTCGTAGCGGCAGCACGCTAACTGTTTTCGTTGGCCTTGCGGGTCAAGGCTAGTACCTGGTTGCGTAAATTAGCGTATATCGTACCCATCTCGCTTCGGTATCCTCGCTCGGAAGGGACGACAAATTTTCGTCGTCCCCGCGAAAGCGGGGACCTAGAGCTTGCCCCTGGCTGGACCAGGGGGCGGCCGAATGAGTGAGAAGCGTCCTTGCGTCTACATCCTCGCCAGCAAACGTAATGGCACCCTTTATGTCGGTGTCACAAGTGATATTGCGCGCCGTGCTTGGCAACATCGTTCGAATGCTGTCGGTGGATTTGTTCACGTTTACGGAGTGCATAGGTTAGTGTTTGTCGAGTTTCACGAGACCATGGCCGATGCGATCCTCCGCGAAAAGCGCCTCAAGAAATGGCGCCGGGCGTGGAAACTGGAGTTGATCGAGCGCCATAATCGGCAATGGCGTGATCTTTACGAGGAGCTGGCGTGAGAGCGCTCGCCCCCTGTTCATGCCAGGGGCAGGCCCTGGGTGCCCGCTTGCGCGGTTGTCAGGAAATCCGGACAGTGAACCACAAGTCTCCCATTCCGTCATTCCCGCGCAAGCGGGAACCCATATGTGGACGGCCCCCGTCTCGCAAGGTGCTGGCAGCGGCGATGGCTCTGGTCGGTTGCAGCCATATGTCCGGCCTGTGTGGTGCGGTCGCATGACCGCTGGCCCAGATGGGTTACGCGGATCGGGTCCCAAACAGGGACGTGATGTCTGAGCACCAACGGGTTCCACGGGTTGTCCCGATCCTCGGATCGACCGATGACCATCTTGCTACTGCGCTCCTTGCCAGGTTCGAGTGTGTCAGGTCTCGGTGGTGGGCGGGCTCAGGCCTGCGCCGGCCGGCGGTAGGTCTCGCCGCTCACCATCATGGCCCAGACGATGCGGGCCATCTTGTTGGCCAGCGCGACCGCCGCGACCTTTTTCGGCTTGCGCGCCAGCAATCCCATGAGCCACGGCGCGGTGCGGCCGGGCTTGGCGGCGCGGATCACCGCGGTCGCCCCAATCACCAGCAGCCGTCGCAAATCCTCGTCGCCGGCGCGGCTGATCCGGCCGAGCTTCTGTCGCCCGGCGGTCGAGTCCTCGCGCGGTGTGATGCCGACCCAGGCGGCAAAACGCCGGCCCGAGCGAAAGGCTTTGGCGTCCGGTACCCCCGCTTTCGCGAGGGCAGGCTCTTGAGCGCAAAGCTGACCCCGCCGATCGGCCCGATCCCGGGGATTGTCGCCAAGCACTGGCTGGTCTGATCCTGCCGGTGCCAAGTCATCAGCCGCGCCTCGAGCGCCTTCAATTTGATGTCGAGCCCGTTGAGCTGGCTGGCCAGCACGCCGATCATCTCGCGCGCCAGCCCCGGCACGTCCTCGTCGCTTGCCAGACGCGCCAGCATCTCGGCGATCTGCTTGGGTCCCCCCGCTTTCGCGAGGGCAGGCTCTTGGCCGTCGTGACACCGAACTCCGCTGCGTGGCCACGGATCGCATTGATCAGCATCGTGCGCTGCTTGACCAGCAGATCGCGCACCCCGAGCATCGTCAGCGCCGCCTGCTGCTCGGCGGTCTTGACCGGCACAAATCGCATGGTCGGCCGGCTCATCGCCTCGCAGATCGCTTCAGCGTCGATCTTGTCGTTCTTGCCGCGCTTGACGTAGGCCTTGATGTATTGCGGCGGCATCAGCAGGACCTCGTGCCCCAGCCCGCGCAACAACCGCGCCCAGTGATGCGAGGCGCCGCACGCTTCGATGCCGATGCGCGTCGACGGCAGCTTGGCAAAGAATTTCTCGACCGCGCCGCGCCGGATCTGCCGCCGCAACACCGGCTGTTCGTTCTCGTCAACCCCATGCATCTGGAAGACATGCTTGGACGTATCCAAACCAACTCTGATAATCGTCATTCGGACGGCTCCTTTGGCTGCGTTGTTACAACCTCACAGCCTGGCACAATTCGATGCCCTAGGGGGCCGTCCACCCCAACAGGGATTTCAGCCGCTTGCCCCCTGTTCAAGCCAGGGGCAGGCTCTGGGCCCCCGCTTTCGCGGGGGCGACGATTGGTGAATGCTGCCGATTTGATTACAGCCTCTTGCGCGGGGACGACGAACAGGGTGGAGTGCCGCACGCTAATTTTCGCAACGAGGTACTAGGACCTCAATCGAGCAGTGGCCCGAACCGGGACCCTCTGTTTTTGCTGTTTTTGCTGTTTTTGCAGGAAATTATCAGCCGTCCACATCGCCTTCCCCGCAGAAATCCTGGAGTTCCTGCGATGCGGCGGAGGAAAGAACAGCGGATAACAGCGGGCGGATCCGCTGTAAAGTCCTGCAAACCGGCAAAGCCAATCTCGCGGAGCGCGTAACCATGCGTTGAACCCTCTGTCCGTCGCTAACCGGAACCACGACGTTTGCTAAAATCGCATATAACTCATAATTTGTCAACTCACCAATAAGATTTCGGCCCGATTAAGCCGCGAAGCGGGAAAGCTTCTCGCCCCCACGCGGCGCGAGCGCGCCAGACTGGCTCGTTAAGGCCGAGCGGGCTTTCGTGGCGGAGCCTGTCGCCGGTCCGCGAAGCGACCACCCCGCAGTGGACGATCGCGGCCATCCACGTCGCCGACCGCGTCGTCGGCTTCGCGCCGGTAACCCGGCGTAAGCTCTGCTTGCCGAGCGGTCGGCCGGTGTTCATTCCTCCGGCATTCCAGCCCTACGGAGGCCGGCGAAATAAGTGGTTTCGAACAAGGTGCGGATCTTCGGCACCATGGAATCCTCATGCATCCCGAAAAAGCCAGCGGCCTTCAAGCGGGCGACGCTCGAATAAGGACTGTCGCCTCTTCGCCTCCTGGCTCCAGCGAGTTCAGCGGCGGCGCGATCCAGGTCGCCCCCGAGGGCATAGGCGGAGGCGAGGCCGGAGTGCACGTCCGGTAGCCCCGGATTGGCGCTGCCTGCCTTTTCGAACCAGATGATAGCCTCCTCGGTGCGCGATTGCAGCAGGTGCGCGAGCCCAATCAGGGCATAGAAATAGCCGATGAAGGGATCGTAGCGACTGAGACGAATGGCCTGCTCCTGGAGCGGGATTAGCTCCTCTATCGACCCCCTCATGAACTTGCACCAGCCGAGATTGGAGTATGCGCCCAGGAAGTTGCGATTGAGCGCGATCACCGTCTCGTACTCGGGAATGGCCTCTTCGCACCGGCCCTGCGCGCGCAGCACTTGGCCTTTGACCCAATGTGCAAACGGGCTGCGGGGCGATGCCTCCAAAACTTGAGCGATCAGCCCTTCCGCGCGTGCAATATCGGCAGCGGCCGCATCGGTCAGTTCAACGTTCGCGCGGGCCGCGAGCGCGCCCGCCAACCGGCTCTGCGCGTCGGCGGACCGCGGATCGAGCGCCAACGCGCGCTCGAACAAGCTGATGGCTTGCGCATAGCTGTCGCGCGTTGGCCCCTTGTTCCATGCGGCGCGTCCCCGGAGAATGTAGTCCAGCGCGTCGGGGTTCTCGGTCGGCTGGGCAGCCTCCGCATCGATAATCTCGAGGTTCAGGGCGTTCGCGATCCGACCCGTGATCTCGTTTTGCAAAGCGAACAGTTCACCCGTGTCGCGGTCGAACCGCTCCGCCCACAGATGGGCATCGGTCGTGGCATCGATGAACTGGGCGGTCACGCGAAGCTGGTTGCCCGAACGCTGGACGCTCCCCTCCAATACATAACGCACACCAAGCTCCCGGCCGATCTGCTTCGCGTCGACCGGCTTGTTCCGATAGGTGAACGCAGTATTGCGCGAGATCACGAACATGTCTGCGATGCGCGACAGATCGTTCGTCAGATCCTCGGTCATGCCGTCGGCAAAATACTGCTGGTCAGGGTCCTTGCTGAGATTGGTAAAGGGCATCACTACGATCGACAGGCGCTGCGCGGGGCGTGCATCCCCGGACCAGAGTGAACGCCAATTCCCGGGGGCCACCGCGGCGGCCAGAATCAGAGCGCCGATGACCGTGGTCATGATGCCCCAAAGCCGATACCGCGCTCGCGACGTCGGTGCGGGGCCCGTGCGACCGACCTTCCCCGCTGCGTCTGGACTTTGCGCTTGCGCATTCTCGGCGCTAGGCCCGTCGCTGCTATTGCCGGACGACGGTGCATATATCGGTCTAGCCGTTGACTCAACCCGCGTCACCGACGCGATAAAGCGGTATCCGCGCCCGGGAACCGTCTGGATGCAGCTGCCTTGTTCTCGGTTCTGATCGAGCACGCGGCGCAGCGTCGAAATCTGGACGGTTAGGTTATTATCCTCGACCACTGTTCCCGGCCAGGCGGCGACCATGATCTCGTCTCTTGAGAGGAGATCGCCCGGCCGCTCGAGCAGAACGCCGAGCACGTCGAGTGCGCGCGAGCCGATTTCGACCGGAGCCAGAGCGGCGCCTTCATCCCGCCGGAACAGGCCGCGCCTGTCGAGATGGAACCGCTCGAACAGAAAAATGTCGGTCGAGGAGAGTGCTTCCATTCCTTCGCCTCCCCCGCGTTTCTGATTTTGGTAACATTTTAGC
>WNFP01001267.1_pt1 | contig 20603 bp, 19 predicted proteins | sample 5400201 | NCBI WGS metagenome assembly WNFP01 (sample SAMN13153355, study PRJNA577476) | soil metagenome | isolation source: 115 cm saprolite under Madrone tree | place: USA:California | collected 2016-06-14
CTAGTGTTGCGTCCGCGAAGTCATGTTAACGAGCACGCCGGAGGGCTTTGCGGATGATGTCGGCGGGTTCTTTGGTCCACACAAAGGGGGTCGGGTGCGCATTCCACTCGGCGAGGTACCGCTCGATGTGGCGGATGAGGGCGCGGACCGTATCGAAAGAGCCTCGGCGGATCGACTTGCGCGTCAGAATGCTGAACCATGCTTCGACCAGATTCAGCCAGGAGGCCCCCTTCGGGGTGAAATGAAAGTGGACGCGCGGATGCTGCCTCAGCCACGCCTGCACCGCGGGCGTCTTGTGTGTGGAGGAGTTGTCGAGAATCACGTGCAGCTCTTGCCCGCGATAGCCGCGGGCCAGCCGCTGGAGGAAGGCCAGGAAATCGACGGCCGTATGCTGCGCGCGGCACTCGCCCAGGACTTTGCCACTCGCCACCTCGAGGGCGGCGTACAAGCTGGTCAGGCCATTGCGCTGGTAGTCGTGCGTCTGGCGCGCCGGCAGCCCCGGCCGCAACGGCAGCAGGGGCTGCGTCCGGCTCAGCGCTTGGATCTGCGTCTTTTCGTCCACACTCACGACCACGGCGTTCGTCGGCGGCTGCAGGTACAGGCCGACCACATCGTGGATCTTGGCCTCGGCCTCGGGGTCCGTCGTGAACTTGAAGGTCGTCACCCGATGGGGTTGCAGCGCATGGCCCTGCCAGATCCGGTGCACGGTACTGTGCGACACGCCCGCCGTCCGGGCCATATCGCGCGTCGTCCAGTGCGTCACCCCGCGGCCGGGGGGCCGGAGCGTCAGGGCCACAATCTGCGCCCGCTGGCGGGCGCTCACCGTCGGGGGCCGGCCCGACTTCGGTCGATCGTGCAACCCCGCCACGCCGTCGTCTGCATAGCGGCGCCGAATCCGGCTCACCTGCACGACGGTGTAGCCGATCCGCTCGGCGATCTCCACCCCCGAGACCCCCTGCGCCATCAGCAGCACCGCCCGGGCGCGCCGGCTGAGGCCCGCCGGCGTCGACGGAGCCCGCTGCAGTCGTTCCAGCACCGCCCGCTCTGCCGGGCTCACCGCAATAGGCCGGACATGGTTGGCCATGAATGCCCTCCCGGAGCATCGCCCCGTCCACCCGGATGAGGGCCTTGTTGAGTGTGATGGTGCCCAGCCCCGCGTTCTTGATCGCCGTGCCCGCGATGAGTACGTTCCCGGCCAGCGCCCCGCCGGTGAGGGCGACGGGAATCCCCCCGATGTTCACGAAGGCCAGGGAATTGGAGATCGTGATGGTATTGCCCGGTGCGCCGCTGAAGGAGATGAGCGCGCCACGTATGTCGACCACGGATCCGCCGCTGGCGAAGAGGAGCACGCCGTTGTTGATGGCGAGCGTGCTCCCGTTGGCGAGGCTGATGAAGTCACCGGCCGACCGGAGATAGCTGCCCCTCGCCACCGCGGCCAGTGCCGCGCCGTTGACGGTGAGCTGGCTCTTGTCCAGCGAGAAGAGGGTGGCCGTGCTGTCGAGCTTGGCCTTCGAGGTCAAGTCCAGGGTACTGCCGCTCGTGGTGAGGGCGGCGCCGTGCCCGAGAGCGTCCGCGTGCAGATTGAGAAGGGGCGCGCTCGCCTGCAAGAGGGCGAGGTCGACGGTGACCGCCCGCGCCGACGCGACCGTGGCGCCCGCCACATCGAGCAGCGTCCCCCCGGGCTGAATCGGCATCTCGGTGCCCACGACGAGGCCGCTAAGGGAATCGAGCGCGGAGGCCGTGCCTACGAGGTGGAAGAGCGAGCCCGCCGTCGCGATCTGATGCACTCCGCCCGTGATCGAGACGAGGGGCGCGGTCGAGCCCGTCTCAACGATGCGGCCTCCTCCCGAGCCGAGGACGAAATCGTCCGAGGACTTGAGCGCAGTGTCGACGGCCTCCAGAAGTCCACCTCGTATCTCGAGGGCGCCGTGGCTGGCGGCCACGAATCCCTTGGTTCCCGGCGAGAGAAGGAGGCTGCCGCCGTCGATGTGAGCGAGCGGACGGCCCGAGGTGTGCGAGACGATAGCCGAGTTCGACGTCTCGAACAGAGCGCCTCCGGGCAAGAGCCCGACCGCGAGGCCGGTATTCGTGAAGTCGAGCAGCGAGGCGGTGCCGGAGCTCGAAAGGCCGGCCCCTGTCACCTTGAGGAGATGGTCGAGGGATCTGATCGAGCCGCCCACGGCCCGCGCGAAGCCGCCGCCCAGCGCGAGCTGGCCATTGGAGCGGACCTCGCCCAGATTCGACCCGATCACCGTGGCGTCACGGAAGTCGAGAGCCGGGCCGCCCGCTCCCACGGAAAGCGTTCCCGATTTCACGCTCACCAGCTCACCCAGTCCCGTCACGACGCTGCCCTCGGCCTTGAAAAGCGTGCCGCCAAGCGACGCCGTGGCCGTCGACGCGACGTTGAAGCCATCGGCGCCCGGGCCCAGGAGAAGCAGGCCATCGGTGAGGCTGACCAGAGGCGCCGAGCCGGACCCCGTGAGCGAGCCTCCCGCTCCGAGATCCACCAGCGCGGGGCCGCTCACCATGATCGCACTGTTCACCGCGTCGAGCAGCGCGCCGGTCAGGGAGAGCGCTCCCTGCTGGAGGCGCGTCAAGGTTTGCGCGACCACGACGCTGCCGTCGAGGCCGATGAAGGCGCGCGGGGTGCTGCTGGTGAGGCGGCCCGTCACCTCGAGCACGTCGCTCCCGAAAGTGAGCGCGCTGTTCGTGGACCGGAGGAGGTCGGCCGAGAGGCTGGTCACGACAGGTGGGGCGGCCTGATAGAGATCGCCCGGGATATTCGCGGTCTGGTTCGTATAGGCGAAAAGCGGCGGAGGAGCGCTGGGGTTGCCGCCACCGCCCGGCACGGACGGCGTGATCGGCGCCTTGCCGGGCTCGTTCGAGGCGTCGGTCGGCGCTTCGCGCGCGTCTGCGGACTTGTCGCCGCCTCCGGTGATGATGCGCGCCAGCGTGGCCGCCCGCGTGAACTCGCCCGAGGCCAGCGCCGCCATGACGCTCGTGTGCTGCGGCGAATTCTGATGCAGGTCGCTCAGAAGCTCGCGCCGCGCAGCTTCGCCGAGCGGCACGGGAAGACCGACGCTTTGCCCAGCCACGGATAGGCTGGCGGGCGCCACCATCCGCACCGGCGGGGCCCCCGGATTGTTCCTCGGCGTGATGTCCACGTAACCAGACAGCACGTGGATACGGCTCTGGGGCGGCGCGCCGGGAGGAACGGGGATGTTCTCGGCGACGACCACGGTTCCCCGGATCGCCGCCACGGCGTTCTGGGTGCGGATCTCGACGATCTCGCCCGGGCGCATCCGCTGCCTCGCCACGCCGATGGCGATCTTGCCCGCGCCCAGATCCACGGTAGAGCGACCAGACTGCTCCGTGATGACGAGATCCGACAGCTCCCGCACGGTGATCAACGCCTTCTGATCGAGGAGGAGCCGGGCCAGCGAGTGCTCGGCCGTGCTGATGCGATCCTTGAGAAAGACCTCGTCTTTGAATCTGAGGGGCATGGGCGTGGCCTCGGTGCGCGACACGGTGACCTGACCCGAGACTCCGGTGACGACGCCCGCGCCCGAGGCGGCGGCCTCGTTCAGCGGCCAGAGCAAAGTGAGCAGCACGGGTCCGATTGTCCATCGGGCTCTCATGAATCCTCCTCGACGGCGGCTCTGGGAACGACGGCGAAATGGCGTACGAAGCCGACGGGTCTTCTGATGCACCTCCTGTACCAGGACTTGGGGATTACGGGATGCAGCTAACTACGTGAAAGATCTGATGGGGAATCGGTTGGCGACCGCGCCTTGCGCGCGACGACTGCCGAGATGTGTCAGATGAGACGAGGCTGCGTCACCTGCCGTCTCACGGTGGCCCGTCGTGTCACGGTGGAAGGTATAGTGTGGGCCATGACCTTGCGGCCAGAACAGGTGAAGGCGAAGGAATACCTGGATCAGCAGGGAAGTCGCCGAAGCGCGCCTCAGCTTCGCGAGCGCGTGGCCGCGGCGTTCACGGCCATCGAGGAGTTTCTCGACGGCGTGAGCGAGCGTGAAGCCCGGGCTCCAGGTGTCGCGGGCGAGTGGACCATCCAGGAAGTCGTGGACCATCTCGTCGAGACCCACAAGCCGAGCGTGGTCGAGCTCCGGGAGCTCTTGGCGGGGCGGAAACCGGCGGGTGGTCCCATTCCCGCTTCGCTGCAGTCGCGTGATCCGATGTCGCGACGCTGGCCGGACTTACTGGATGCGCTCAAGCGCGCGCAGGCCGAGACGGTAGAGGTGCTGGCGGCGGCGCCCGATCGCCCGACGGACGCGCGGGCGGAAGTGGTCATGGTCATTAACGTGAAGCAACCGGATGGGAGTGAGGAGCCGTTGCACTGGATCGAGGAGCTCGACTGGAAGGCTTACGCCATCGTGTTCCGGCTCCACGTTCTCGACCATCTCAATCAGGCCAAGAAGGCTCTCCGCGGGATTCGCGGCGCCTGATCCGCCGGGGCGACTAGCCCCGGGTCTTCGCGAACTCTTCCTTCGCGCGCCGGAGCTGGTCCGGCTTCGCCACCAGGTCCAGGGCGGTCAGGGCCAGCGCCTTGGCGCCCGCCACCATGCCCGCGCGCGCCAGCGGCGACTTCGCCCACTCGGCGAACTCGCGCGAGTGCCCCGGGATGCCGTTGGGGGAGATGCGGATGTACGGGTGAATGGTCGGAATGACCTGGCTGACATTGCCGCAATCCGTCGAGCCGTAGCCCGCCTCGCCATCGTCAGGGTCAACGGGGAAATCGATGCGCTCGAGGTTCTTGCCGAAGAGCCCGGCCATGGTGAAGTTCGCCTTGAGCGGATCGTGAATGGTCGGATCGGAGGTGACGGTGACCCTGCACCCGGTGGCCGCGGCCGCGCCCTCCGCGCACCCTTCGAAGCGCCGCAGCAGCTCCTTGCAATAGTCCTTGGTGGGGGCCCGCAGATAGAACTCGGACGCCGTGTGCTCGGGAATGATATTGGCCTGGTCTCCCCCCTTGGTGATGATGCCGTGGATGCGGGCATCGGGCTTGATCTGCTGCCGCATCTGGTCCAGAGAGACGAAGAGCTGGATCATGGCGTTCAGCGCGTTCACCCCGCTCCACGGCCAAGACGAGGCGTGCGACGCTTTGCCGAAGAACTCGCACTTCACCTTCATGATGCCGAGGCTCGGCCGCCAGACCTGGGTCCCGCAGCGGCCGTGGATCATCATCGCGGCATCCACGTCCTTGAAGATGCCCGCCTCCATGAGCCTGACCTTGCCCGCGCCGCCCTCTTCCGCCGGGGTGCCGATGACCTGGATGCGCCCCGCGAAGGGAATCTTGCCGAGAGCGGCGGCGATGGCGGCGCCCGCGCCCGTGCCGGCGGTGGCGATGACATTGTGCCCGCAGGCGTGCCCGATATTGGGCAGCGCATCGTACTCCGCCATGATGGCAATGGTCGGTCCCGGGCCGCTGCCGTCTATGGTCGCGCGAAAAGCCGTGGGCAGTCCGCCCACGCCGCGCTCGACCCGCGCCCCCTGCCTTTCGAGGAAGGTGCTCAGCCATCCTGCCGCCTGCTCTTCGTGAAAGCAGAGCTCGGGAGTGGCGTGGATCTGATGCGAGATCTTCTCGAGATCGTCGGCGAGACGGTCCACGGCGTCCGTGACCTTGGTCTTGGCCTGATCGAGCGTGTCAGCCGCCATCCGGGGCTCCTGGGGTGATGGGGTGGTCGATGGTCCACTGGAGCGCGTCGGCGGCGCGGGCATCGTTGGGCCTGTCCCGCCTGCGCAGCTCCTCGATGACGCGCCTCCGCGCCGCCACGGGCCGGTTCTGGCCGAGCTTGAACTTGGCCCGGCACGCGGTGATTCGGAGGGTAACCGCGGCCAGATGATTCAGCGCGCCCTTGTATAACGGGTCGTCCACTCTGAGTGGTCGATACTGGCCCTCGGGCTGATGCTTGGCGAGCAGGCGTTGCTGCTGGGCCATGACCACGGCCGGATCCTCGGCGACCGCGCCCGCGCACTCGAAGATCACGGTGCGGTGATAGGCGGTGGCCGAGCCCGCGTACTCCGGATGAACCCAGTGCGAGGGAATGACCGCGAGCACCTCGTCCACCTCGAAGGCGCAGCGCGCTCGCGCCTTGAGATCGGCGACCTGCTCGTCGGCCCTCACCAGATGCAGCTCGATGGCGGGGGGAGCGTAGACGAAATTGTAGAGGCCGACATGCGGCGTGCCGTCCTCACTCACCGTCACCAGACGGCCCATCTCCTGGGTGGCAATGAAGCGGTCGATCTCGTCTCCCGGGATCTCCGAGTAGTAGTCGTGGAAGATCACGTGCGGGCGAACTCCTCCTGGGCGGCCTTGATGCGCGCGGGATCGGCGAGGAGGTCGAAGGTGGTCAGGGCCATGGACTTGGCGGCGGCCACCATGCCCTGCCGAGCGAGGGGCTTGACCGCCGCGTCGGCGAACTCACGGGTGTGGATGGCCATGCCTTCGGGCGCGATGCCGATCATGGGTTGAATGGTCGGCAACACCTGGCTCACATTGCCCACGTCCGACGAGCCCTTGCGGTCGGGGATGGGCGCGCCTTCCGCGAGGCCCACCGTGGTCATATTGGCTTCGAAAAGATCCAGGAGGACTCGGCTCGACTTCATCGGCTCGTAGACGCTGTCGTGCTGCGTCGCCTTGAGACCGCAGCCCGAGGCCTTGGCCGCGCCCTCCGCGCAGGCGACCACGCGGCGGTAGAGCTCCCACATCTGATCGATCCGTGGCGCGCGCACGTAGAAGGTCGCCGAGGCGTATTCGGGGATGATATTGGCCGCCGCGCCGCCGCTCGTGATGATGCCGTGGATCCGGCAGTCGGGACGCACCTGCTGGCGCAGCATGGCTACGGCGTTGTAGGTCTGCACACAGGCGTCCAGGGCATTGATGCCTTCCCAGGGGTCGGCCGAGGCGTGGGAGGCCTTGCCGGTGAACTCGAAAGTCGCCCGCGCGATGCCGAGCAGATCCTGGTGCAGGAGGGTGCGGTCGAAGCCGTGGATCATCATGGCCGCGTCCACGTCCTTGAACAGCCCCGCCTTGATGAGCTTGACCTTCCCTCCGCCTCCCTCTTCGGCCGGCGTGCCGATGACGTGGATGCGCCCCTTGGGAAGCTGGGACCGGACCGCGGCCAACGCCGCCCCGGCGCCCGCGCCCGAGGTCGCGATCACGTTGTGCCCGCACGCGTGTCCGATGCCGGGGAGCGCGTCATACTCGCAGAGGATGGCGATGGTCGGCCCTTCTCCCGTCTCGATGGTGGCGCGGAACGCCGTCTCCACGCCGCCCGCCCCCTGCTCGACTTTGAAGCCCTGCTTGGCGAGGAACTCCGAGAGCCAGGCGCAGGCCTTCACCTCTTGATAGGCCAGCTCAGGATGGTCGTGGATCTTGATCGAGAGGGCTTCGAGCTCGTCGGCCAGGCGGTCCACCGCCTGCGAGATGGCTTCCTTGACTGTGCTCATGCGGGCCTCCGGAGGTAAGGGGGGTTCGTCCTTCAACGACGACCCGTCACTCTACCGCCGGACCGCTTCCTTGTCGAGGACCGGCTCAAGAGGACCGGCCCTTCCGCCGTCGACGCTATACGCGGCGGGATTCGGTGCGGAGCACTTCCCGAGCCGGTTCCGGCTCACCGATGGGAAGGTCGATGGTGAACAGCGCGCCGCCGTCCGGACGGTTCTCCGCCCAGATGCGCCCGCCGTGCTCCGTGACGATGCTGTGCGCGACGGAGAGACCGAGCCCGCGGCCGTCGCCCGGCTGCTTGGTGGTGAAGAACGGATTGAATATCCTCGGAAGATGCTCGGGGGGGATGCCCGGCCCGTCGTCGGCCACCTCGATGCGGACGCCCGACTCCACCATGGTGGTCTTGATCGTGAGCACGCCGCCGCCGTGCGCTTCCACCATGGCGTGCTGAGCGTTCTGGATCACGTGGAGCAATACCTCTTGCAGGTGGTGGTGGTCCGCCCAGATGTCGGGCACCGGCTCGAGGTTGGTGAGCACGGAGATGCCTTCGGATTCGAGGCGTGCTTCCTCGAACGCCACCACTTCCCTGATCTGCTCCGTGACCTGGCAGCGCGATCGCCGGGGAGGGCGGTGCTCGGCGAAGAGGATCAGATCCCGCACGATGGAGGCGGCGCGCTTGGCCGCGGTGTCGATGACCCCGAGTGCCTCTTCCACCTGGGGGCTCATAGGCGCCTGCCCCATCAGGTGGAGCTGCGCCATGATGATGGTCAACGGATTGTTGATCTCGTGCGCCACTCCCGCCGCGAGGCCGTTGACGGCGGACAGCCGCTCCGCCTTCACCACCTCGATTTGCGCGCGACGCAGATCGTCGAGCTGCCGGTTGATCTCGCCGTAGAGCCGGGCGTTGTCCAGGGCGAGACCGATCTGATCCGCCACGCACTCGAGCAGCGCGACTTCCTCGTCGGTGAAGCGGTCTTCCGTTTGCCGGCCGAGGGATAGCGTGCCGAGAATGCGATGGCGGGCCCGGATGGGCACGCACACGAACCCCCGGATGCCGTCGATGGTGACCGCCGCCCGTGCCGCGGGCAGCAGATCGTCGGTCAACCCGACGTCGTCGACCCGGCGCGCCTGTCCGGACAGCGCCACACGTCCAATCAGTCCCTCGCCCATGGGCAGCTCGACATTGACCCTTCGCAGCTCGTCGCTGAGCCCTCTGTCTCCCCGGAGGAGCAGGCTATTACCGTCGGCGGATATGAGATGGAGACTCGAGATCTCGTGTCCGGTGACGTGGGTCAGGGCGGCGAGCGAACGTTGCAGCACCTCGTTGAGGTCGAGCGAGCGGCTCACGGCCTCATTTACCGCCCGCAAAACCTGCAGGTGCCGGATCAAGGACGACGGCTGATCGTGTCTCATGACTTGGTCAAGGGTAGCAAGTCCAGTGCCATTGGGCTAGGGGCGATTCGCTGGGTTTTTCGAGAAACTGTCAGGCCGCGGCCTGACACTGTCAGCTTGGGGATCACGCGCGAGCTCTCGCCCGCGCCACGCGGCGGTCCACCGGTGGATGAGAATAGAGCACGAGCTCCTTCAGAAGATGGGGTTTACGCTCGGCGAGATTCAAGTCCGCCAACCGCTCCATCGCGCCGATGAAGGGTGTCGGATTACCTGTCAGTTCGAGCGCGAAATCATCGGCACGGGATTCGATCCGCCGCGACCAACCGTTGACGAGGGGCAGGGCGAGAATGCTGACGGCCATTGTCACGAGACCCAGAAGTGGCAACCCGGCGACATCGGCCGGCCCCAAAAGCCCGAGTGCGTCCGCCCCGGCGACGAGCACGCGATCGGCGAGCCACATCGCCGCTACCGTGAGCACACCCTGCACGGCGAGGGCCCGCCACACATCACCCGCCGCGTGGTGTCCGAGCTCGTGAGCGAGGACCGCCTCGACCTCGTCGGGCTGGAATTCTTTCACCAGCGTGTCGAAGAGAATGATGCGTCGGGTCCGGCCGAGGCCGACCACCGCCGCATTGGCCGTGCGGCTGCGACGGGACTGGTCGGCGATATACACGCCGATCGCGGGCACGCCCGCGCGCTCGGCCAGCCTGAGCAGGCGCGACCGGAGATCTCCCTCGGGCAGCGGGATCAGCCGATAGAAGATGGGTACGAGCCAGATGGGGGTCACGAAGGCGATCAGCACCTGGCCCACGAAGAGCGCGGCGGCGGCCCACAGCCACCACCAAGGGGTGGAACGCAGCAGTGCGTAGATGATGAGGACGGCCGCGCCGCCGAGGATGATCCCGATCAGGCCGGCCTTGCTCCGATCGATCGCCCACCGGACGAAGCTCTGATGGTGGAGCCCGTAGCGCCGCGGCAGCCAGAATCCGCCGATCAGGGAGAGGGGGAGGGTGAGGATTTGCTGGCCCAATCCGATCAGGAGGACGGCGATCGACACGGCGAGCCACCACTGTGACGTCCAGGCGGTGAGCAGATCGCGGAGGTGAGTCGAGAGGCCGGTGACGAGCAGCGCCCCGAGATAGGCGGCGGAGATCAGATAGCCGGACACGCCGATCCTGAACTGCCAGCGGTGATAAGAGCGGGCGGGATCTCGAGTCGTCACGGTGGCCGTCGACTCGCTCATGGTTCAAGTATGCTCTCGGGAGCAGGAGACGGCAAATGGCGGGCCGGGAGCTTCGGACGGCGCGCAAGTATGCTACACTGCGAGCTAATTCACTCTTACAGGAGCCCAAATGTTCCAGTCTCCGGAGGACGTCCAGCAACACTTCAAGAATGCCCGCTACATCGCCAATCGCCGTATTTCCACCGTGGTGTTCCTCGCGGAACGCATGGGGCGGCCGGTGCTCATCGAAGGTCCGGCGGGCGTGGGCAAGACCGAGCTGGCCAAGACACTGGCCGACATCACGAGCAGGCGGCTCATTCGTCTGCAGTGCTACGAGGGGCTGGACGAGGGCAAGGCTCTGTACGAGTGGAAATACGCCAAGCAGCTTCTGTACACCCAGCTGCTGCGTGAGCGCATTGGAGAGCTTATCGCCGACGCGCCGTCGCTCCCCGACGCGGTGGCGAGGATCTCCGGACAGGACGACGCCTTCTTCTCGCATCGTTTCCTGGCGCCGCGGCCGCTCCTCCAGGCTATCGAGTCCCCCGATCCCGTCGTGCTTCTCGTGGACGAGATCGACAAAGCGGAGCCGGAATTCGAGGCCTTCCTGCTCGAGGTTCTCTCTGACTTCCAGGTCTCGGTGCCCGAGCTGGGCACCATCAAGGCGACCAACATCCCGCTCGTGGTCCTCACGTCGAACAATGCGCGAGAGCTCAGTGACGGCCTCAAGCGCCGGTGCCTCCACCTCTTCATCGACTTTCCGCCTCCCGACGAGGAGCTGGCGATCATCCGGATGAAGGTGCCGGAGATCTCCGATCGGCTGGCCCAGACCGTGGTGACTACCGTCCAGCGTATTCGCGGGCTCGACCTTCGCAAGGCCCCCTCCGTGTCGGAGAGCCTCGACTGGGCTCGCTCCCTCGTCATTCTCAACGCGGACACCCTCGACCGCGATCTGGTCGAGTCGACGCTGACCATGCTCGTCAAGCACGAAAAAGACCTCGAGCGGGTCAAGGGTGCGCTCGACAAGGTGCTGGCCGATATCAGCTAGGTCCCATGAACCTGAGCGAATTCCGCGAGCTGTGGTTCCCCTGTCCGCGACTCCGGCTGCCCGAGCTCGGACCGGGCGGCCCGGTGTTCATCGAGGGAGGGCGCTGCATCTCCGCCGCCCTCGGCGAGTACACGAAGCTCTGGATATACGCGGCGGGGCGCTGGCACTTCTACTACACGCATCCGGCCCCGCGCGAGTTCTTCCGCGCGGCCACGCCCGACGCCGTCCCGCATCTCCTCCAGCCCGGCGAGATGACGGTGGAAACCTCGCGGCAGGATCCGGCCTACAAGGTGGTCCTGGGTCTGCGGTGCTCGGAAGGACCCGTGCGCGTGCTGCATCTGGTGGGTGACGCGCCGGACGTCACGCGCATCGCGGAGCGCGACGAGGAAGCTCCCGCCGGCGAGCTCGGCTGGAAGCTGAAGATGACCCACTTCATCGCCCCCGGCTCCTTTCACGGTCTCCTGCGTCTCGAGGACGGGCGTCTCTGCCCCATCACCCGGGAGGGCGGGGAAGACGTCTTCAAGTCTTCCTGGGTCACCTTCTCGCGATAAATGGACCAGAGAATCCTCGAATTCATCGGTGATCTGAGGCGGGCCGAGCTCCGCATCTCGCCCAGCGAGGCGATGGACGCGTTGGCCGCCTCCTCCGAGATCGGTCTCGAGCATCGCGAGACGTTCAAGTCGGCGCTGGCCACCACCCTCGTCAAAGAGTCGCGTGACCTGCCCACCTTCGACCGCCTCTTCGATCTGTACTTCCTCGACCTCGAAGCGTTGGGCGCCGGGCTCAAGAAGGCGCTGGGGCCCGAGGATCCGCGCATTCAGCAGATGCTCGACCAGCTCATGTCGCAGGAAAACATGGACCTGGATGAGCTGACGGAGCTGATGCTGCAGGGCGAAGGCTCGGACATGGAGATGGCCATTCGTGGCCAGGGCCAGGGCGCGGGGCTGGAGCGCCTGATGTACTTCCTGCAGGTTGGCTACTTCTCGCGCCGCATCTACGACAAGTTCGACTGGGAGGCGATCGAGCGCGACCTCTCCCGCATCATGCAGATGCTGGAAGCGCAAGGGCTGGATCCGGGCATGCTCGCGCGCATCCGCAACTACCTCGACCTTCGCCTCGAAGCTTTCCGGCGCATGATTCGCCAGCACGTCGAGCGCGAGCTCGAGCGCCGCGCCTACCGGCAAGGGGAGAAGCTCAGCCGCGAGGTGCTCACGGACAAGCCGCTCTTCGCGCTTTCGCCCGACGAGGTCGCCCAGATGAAGGCGGTGGTGGCGCGGCTCGCGCGCAAGATCAAGGACGCCCTCGCCATGCGCCAGCGCCAGGAGGAGAAAGGGCGGCTCGACTCGCGCCGGACCATTCGCAAGAGCCTCCAGTACGGGGGCGTGCCCATGGAGCTGCGCTTCCGGCGGCGCCATCGGGAAAAGCCCAAGCTCGTCACCCTCTGCGACGTCTCGGACTCCGTGCGCAACGCCTCTCGCTTCATGCTCCAACTGGTGTGGAGCCTGCAGGAATGCTTCTCGCGCGTGCGCTCCTACGTCTTTGTCTCCGAGATCGCCGAAGTGACGCAGGCCTTCAACTCCCATCCCGTGGACCAGGCCATCGACTGGGCCCTCAAAGGCTCGCCCGTGGACTATCACTGCCGGTCGGACTTCGGCTATGCCTTCAGCCGCTTCGTCCGCACGGATATCGAGTCGTTGGACCGCAAGACCACCGTGCTCGTCCTCGGCGACGCCCGGAACAACTACAACGATCCCCAGGCGTGGGCCATTCGCCAGATTCGCGAGCGGGTCAAGGGCATCATCTGGCTCAATCCCGAGGGACAGTGGGGCTGGGGCATCGGCGACAGCGTGATGCCGCTCTACTCGCCCTCCTGCGACATCGTCAAGGAGTGCCGCACCGTGGGCCAGCTCGTGCAGGTGGTCGACCAGCTCGTTCACTCCTGGTGGCGCCGAGGGCGGTGAGGTCCGGGGCATGCGCAGGGCCCTTCTCCTCCTTGCCCTCGTAGCCTTTCCCGCGGCGGCGAGCGCCGAGGACTGCGTCACCATCGAGAGCTTCGCCAAGGGCAAAGTCGGCGAGTTCCCCCCGGACTGGAAGCCGCGCAAGGACTCGGGGCGCGAGGTGTACGCGATCCAGGAGATGGACGGCCTGCGTTTCCTCCACGCGGTGGCCAAGGGCTTGGGTATCCAGGCGGGCAAGCAGTACGAGTGGGACCCCAAGGCATACCCGATCCTCGCCTGGTCGTGGCGTCCCCTGGAGTTTCCCAAGGGCTCGGACGAACGGCAGTCGAAGACCAACGACAGTGCGGTGTCCGTCTACGCCGTCTTTCCCAACAATCCATGGTCGGTGAAGTCGCTCAAATACATCTGGAGCGCGGTGGTGCCCGTGGGCACGCCCCTCTCTTCGAGCGGCGGGTTGACCAAGGTGTTGGTGCTGCGGAGCGGGGCGGAGCGGAAAGGGCAGTGGACGGAGGAGCGCGTCAACGTCTTCGAGGACTACAAGAAGTTCTTCGAGGAGACGGACACGCCCAAGGCCTCCGGCATCGCCGTGCTCACCGATTCCGACGACACCAAGTCGGTCGCCCAGGGCGACTACAGCAATTTCCGTCTCTGCAAGCCCTGAGGCGACCGTGACTACCCCGGAGCCCGCGGATCCTTTCGAGGCTCTCTTCGAGCGCGGCGTCACCGACGGGCTTCCCGTCGTCCCGCCCACTCGCGAGCGGGTGGCCGCCATGGTCGCGGGCTCGGGGCGCGAGGCGGGCGAGATGATCGCGTTCGTGCCGCCCAACTTCGGCCGCGCCTCCGTCGAGAAAATCGCCATCAACGCGGTGATGGCAGGCTGCCGCCCCGAGTACATGCCCGTGGTGATCGCGGGCGTCCAGGCCATGTGCGAGGACGCGTTCGACCTGCACGGAGTCTCCACCACCACCAACTTTCACTCGCCGCTCTTCATCGTCAACGGCCCCGCGCGCATGGCCCTCGACATCAACTGCGCCGCCGGCGTCTTCGGCCCCGGCCGGCGCGCGAACGGGACCATCGGCCGTGCCCTGAGGCTCATCGTCGCCAATGTGGGTGGCGCCTCGGCAAAGACCATGAGCATGTCCACCATGGCCCATCCCGGGCGCTACACGTACTGCATGGGCGAGCATGAGGAGGAGAATCCCTGGGATTCCCTGGCCGTGGAGCACGGCTTCGCCGCCGGCCACAGCACGGTGGCGGCGTTCGCCGGAGAAGCGCCCCATGGCGTGTACGATCACCAGAGCCGGACGGCCAAGGATCTCCTCATCACCATCTCGAAGTCGCTCGAGGTCGTCTCGCACAGCAAGTCCACGCACCACGGCGATACGCTCATCGTCCTCTCGCCCGAGCACGCGCGCACCATCGCCGGGGACGGCTGGAGCAAGGCGGACATGCGGGACTTCTTGTGGCACCGCCTGCGCAAGCCGGTGAGCGAGCTGGTTCCGGGAGTGGATGGAGGCGAGGGGCTGCCCGCCCACGTGCTCGCCAAGTTCCCCCGCCCGGAGACGGACTCCACCCTGATCCCCAAGTTCCGCGAGCCCGCCAATCTCAAGTTCATCGTGGCCGGCGGCACGGCGGGACGCTTCTCGGCGGTGATCCCCGGCTGGACCTTCCCCAAGATGTCTCGACTCGTCATTAAGAGGGTACAATCGCGCGAGGAGGGCCAATGACCAACGAAGAGTTCATGGATCCGACCGATTCCGTGGCGGTGCCCCGCAAGACGGCGACGCGTCTCAGCACGCTCGACGGCAAGGTGATCACGCTCCTCGACATCTCCAAGGCCAAGGGCGATCACCTTCTCGACCGCGTCGAGGAGCTCATCCGTGAGCGCGCCAAGCCCCAAGCCATCATTCGGAAGAAGAAGCCGACCTTCGCGCGGCCGGCCCCGGAGGATCTGCGGGCGGAGATTCTCAAGACGAGCGACGCGGTCATCGAGGCGCTGGCCGACTGAGGGTCCTGCACAACGTGCAGTGTGCACGACGGCGTGTTTTTCGAGGATCACGGGCTTCCCGCGGCTACGGTTATCTCCACGGAATTTGCCAAGGCCGCCCGGGCTCAGGCGTCGGCGTTGGGAGCCGACGACTACAAGACCATCATGGTGGCGCATCCCATCCAGCCCCTGACGCGTGATGAGGTGCGGACCCTGGCGGACAAGGCGTACGACGAGATCATCGCGCGGCTCACGCGCGGGTAAGTAGCCCCCTCACCCTGCCCTCTCCCCCGGACGGGGGAGAGGGCAGCGACGGGGCTAGGCGGGGAGGCTCCAGACTCGGCCGACGGGCCGCTCGTCGGTGAGAGCAAATTGCGGTAGCGCGAAGTCACTCGCGAGGTCCTGAAAGACCACCCGGACGCGTTTGCCGATGGCCACCTCGCTTTCCGGCTCGGGCGAGAAGTCGGGAGTGACGAGGTTGCCGATGATGCGGAGGGCCTCGTCCGGGGTCGGAGTGCCGCGCTGTTCGTCGAGCTCCACGAGCACGATCGCGTAGGGTGTCCAGTCCTTGAAGCCGGGCTGAATGGCGTGGTGCACCACCTCGTAGGAATAGATGTGCCCCTTGCCGCTGACTTCCTTCCACTCCCACTCGAGCGTGGCGCACCACGGACAGCCGTGGCTGGGCGGGTAACGCATGAGACCGCAGACCTGGCAGGCGCGCAGCGTCAGCTTGTGGCCGCGGGCCAACTTGAAGTGCTCGCGCCACTCGGAGTCGTTCTCCGGAATCACCAGGTTCATGCCTCGATATTCGACGCTGGCCATTTCCCCGATCCTCCGTCACCTGTCCCTTTCCCCGCTCGGAGAGAGGGAAGGGGGCAGTTAGTTGTGCATGATGAGCGCGGAGCCCGTCGGCGGCATCGCCCAGCCAAGATTCATGGTGATCTTCGCATTCTTGACCTGTCGGCACTTGCCCGCCGAATAGTCGTGGGTATGCTTGCCCTCGGCCCAGCCGGGGCAGTAGTCGTCCACGAGTCCCCGCAGCTGGCGCACGTTCTCGATGACCATGCTCATGCCGTGGGTGTAGCCCTCGCACAGATGGCTGCCCGAGGTATTGTTCGGCCGCTTGCCCCCCAGCTCGATGATGCCGCTCGAGACGTATTGGCCGCCCTCGCCCTTCTTGCAGAAGCCGTACTCCTCGAGCTGGAGCATGGTGGTGAAGGTGAAGGCGTCGTAGGAGCCCGTGACGTCGACGTCTTCCGGCTTGATCCCGGCCTGGCCGAAGACAATGTCCTTGGCGTAGTAGCCCGCCACCCGCGAGATCGGCCCCGCTGCCCAATGGAAGTCCGTGCGCGGCTTGTTGACCCGGCCGGCCACGCCCATGACATAGGCGGGCTTCTGCTTGAGATCGCGCGCCCGCTCGGCGGAGGTGACGATGATGCACGTGGCGTTGTCCGTTTCGACGCAGCAGTCGAGCAGGTGAAGCGGTTTGCAGATCCAGCGCGAGCCGACCACGTCCTGGACGGTGACGCGCTCCTTCAGGAGCGCCTTGGGGTTCTGCGAGGCGTGCTTGCTGTGGGCCACCCGCACCGCCGCCACCTGCTCGGAAGTGGTCCCGTACTCGTACATGTGGCGCATGAAGGTGGGGGCAAAGTTCTGCCCGGCGCTGCGCATGCCGAAGGGCACCTGGGCCAGGTCGAGGCCGCGCACGGGCTGGGCGGCGCGCGCGCCCGTGCCGCCGATGCGGAAGTCGGAGTAGCCGTTCATGGAGCGGAAGAGCGCCACTGTCTTGCACATGCCGGCCTCGATCGCGCCCATGGCGAGGCCGACGAGGGCCTCCGTCGAGGAGCCGCCGCCGAACACGTCCATGTAGAAGTTGAGGCGCAGCCCGAGGTCGGCGGAGACCCAGTTGGCCGTGGTGGAGTCGCCGCCCTGATAGGACATCATGCCGTCCACGTCTGCGGCCTTGAGCCCCGCGTCGGCCATGGCCTTCTTGATCGCTTCGACCGCCATGGCCCGCGTGCTTCGGTTCGACCGCTTGCTGTACTCTGTTTCTCCCACGCCTACGATGCAGTACTTGTCCTTGAGCCCTGCCATCTTGCCTCCTAGAGAGAAGGTTCGAGACGCCGCGGCGGCCGCGCCCATCGGAGCAGTCCCAGCGCTACCACGTGGAGGGCGGCGCTGCCCATCCAGGCCGGCCCGTAACTGCCGGTGCGATCATAAATGAAGCCGGCGCCGCGCGGGTCCCCTGCTGCCATGGAGCCCGCCGTGACGAAGAGGAGGCCGACCAGCCCGCCCGCATGGCTACGGCCGAAGAAATCGACAACCACGGAGAAGAACACCCTGAAGGAAAACTGCGCCCCATATGCCATGAAGGGGAGGAGGAACGCCTCTCCCGCGACCACCCGGCCGTAGAACGGAGCGGGCCTCACTCAGGGGCGACCGGCGCCGCCCTTTCCGTTGGGCCGTGGCAGCAGATCGCGGAGGAACTTGCCCGTGTAGGAGCCGTCGGTCTGCGCGACCTGCTCCGGTGAGCCTTCGGCCACCACCTCGCCGCCCGCCGCGCCGCCTTCGGGCCCGAGATCGATGACCCAGTCCGCTGTCTTGACGACGTCGAGATGATGCTCGACCACGAGCACCGTGTTGCCCGCGTCGACAAGCCGGTTCAGCACTCCGAGGAGGCGCTTCACGTCGTCGAGGTGCAGACCGGTGGTGGGCTCGTCCAGGATATACAGCATGTCCGAGGCGGGGCGGGTGGACAGCTCCGCGGCGATCTTGAGGCGCTGCGCCTCGCCGCCCGACAGGGTCGTCGCGGGCTGGCCCAGGCGGAGATAGCCGAGCCCTACGTCCTGGAGGACCTTGAGCCGCCGGGCCAGCACGGGCTGCGCGGAGAAGAATTCGACGGCCTCGTCCACCGTCTGCTTCAGCACCTTGCTGATGTTGCGGCTCTTGTAGGTCACCTGCAGCACGTCCGGGCGGTACCGGCGCCCCTCGCATTCCTGGCACGTGACATACACGTCTTCGAAGAAATACATCTCGAGCTTTTGCAGCCCGTCACCCTGGCAGGCTTCACAGCGTCCGCCCGGCACATTGAAGGAGAAGGCGCCCGCGCTCAGCCCCAGCGCCTTGGCGCGCGGGAGCCCGGCGAAGAGCTTGCGGATCTCGTCGAAGGCCTTGACGTAGGTGACGGGATTCGAGCGTGGGGTGCGGCCGATCGGCTCCTGATCGATCAGGTGGATGCCCTTGAGGAATTCCATGCCGCGGACCTCGTCGTGGGCACCGGGCCGGGCGAGCTCGACCTTGAAATGCCGCGCCAGGGCGCGGTAGAGGGTGTCGTGGATCAGGGTGGACTTGCCCGAGCCGGACACACCCGTGACGCAGGTGAGGGTGTGGAGGGGAATGCGCACGTTGAGGTTCTTGAGATTGTGCTCGCGCGCCCCGCGGATCACGAGGGCGCGGCGTCCTTCGCGGCGGGATAGAGGCAGAGGAATGTCCTCGCGGCCATTGATGTAGGCGGCGGTGAGGGAGCGCGTGTCCTTGGCGAAGTCCGCCTGGGTGCCCGCAAAGACCACCGTTCCTCCGCGCTCGCCCGAGCCCGGTCCCATCTCGATGAGATAGTCGGCGGACTCGATGAACGAGCGGTCGTGTTCGACGATGATCACGGTATTGCCCACCCGCGCCAGCTCACGGCAGAGCTCGGCCAGACGCTCGGTGTCTCGCGCGTGCAGTCCGATCGACGGCTCGTCGAGCACGTAGAGCGTCCCCACCAGCTGCGCGCCCAGCTGATTGGCGAGATTGATGCGCTGGGCCTCGCCGCCGGAGAGCGTCCGCGTCTGGCGACCGAGGGTGAGATAACCGAGTCCCACCCGCTGCAGAAAGGAGAGCTTGGCGCGCAGGAGCTTGAGGGCCTCCCGCCCCACCGCCTCTTCCCACGGTGAGAACGATATCGCGCCGAGAAAGGTATTGAGATCCTCCACCGTCTTGCCGTTCCAATCGGCGATGGTGGCGCCGCCCACCGTGACGGTGAGCGCCTCGGGCTTGAGGCGTGCCCCCCCGCAGCGTGGGCACGGCCACTGGCTGCGGTAACGCGAGAGGAACACGCGGACATGGAGCTTGTAGCGGTAGGACTCTACCTCCTCGAAAAAGCCCTGGATGCCCGTGAGCCCGTCGCCCCCCTCGTAGATCCACGCGCGATCCTTCTTGTCGAGCTCCGCGTAGGGGCGCGTCACGTCCACCCCCCGCTTCTTCGCCGCCTTGATGAGCTGCTTCTGATACCAGCGCCCCGAGGGATGGGACCATGGCTCGACGGCGCCCTCGCCCAGGCTGCGGGAGGAATCGGGGACCACGAGCGTCTCATCGTAGCGGAGGATATTGCCGAAGCCCTTGCACTCGGGGCAGGCGCCGAGCGGATGATTGAAGGAAAAGAGCACGGGCTGTGGCCGCGCGAGAGCGACATCGCAGCGCGGGCAGCGAAACTCGCGGCTCACGCTCACCGCGGCGTGCCCGACCACATCCACGGTGGCTCGGCCGTCGCCTTCGACGAGCGCCGTCTCGATCGACTCGGTGATCCGCCGCCGCCCTTCCGGAGAGAGTGTCACGCGGTCGAGCACGACCTGGAGGGGTTGGCCGTCGAGCGGGGGCAGGGAGAACCCGGGGGCCTGAGCCTCGGCCAGGTCCAGCACGATCTCGCCCACCTTGATGCGGGCGAAGCCCCGCTGAACGAGGGTCGCCAGGAACGCCCGGGCGTCGGGACGTGGGGCGGCGGGGAGGGGAAAGCAGACGAGGGCGCGCCCGGCGAGGTGATCGCGGATCAACTCGTCCGCCACGCGCTCGGCCGAGTCGCTGCGCGCCTCGCTGCCGCAGGTGGGACAATGGACCCGGCCGACCTTGGCGAAGAGGAGGCGCAGGTAGTCGTGAAGCTCGGTGGCGGTGCCCACGGTGGAGCGCGCCGTGCGCACCGGATTCTTCTGCTCGAGGGCGATGGCGGGCCGAATGTGCTCGATGCGGTCCACGTCGGGGCGGTCGAGCCGCTCGAGGAACATGCGCGCGTAGGCGGACAGGGATTCGATGTAGCGCCACTGCCCTTCGGCGAAGATGGTGTCGAAGGCAAGGGAGGACTTGCCGGATCCCGACACGCCCGTCACCACCGTGACGCGGTCGTGCGGAATGTCGATCGACACGTTCTTCAGATTGTTCTGCCGGGCTCCCTCGATCCGGAGCCAGAGGGGCTGAGCCATTCGACACGTCCTCCTGAGATGGAAAGTTTACCCGAGGCAGCAAGGGGGGAGCAACCACCAGGTTCCGGACGGCGAAGGTCTTGACAGCCACGAGGGAAGACGTGTAGGCTGACTTTTGTAAATGAGAATCATTCCTAAGAACTCCGACGCGGTACTGCGGGCCGCGGTCTCCGCCTCACCGGCCCCCGCCGGGTCGTCCTCGACGTGTTGCGCAGCACGGAGTCGCATCCCACGGCGGAGTGGGTGCACCGGGTGGTGCGCCGCCGGTTGCCCCGGGTGAGCCTGGGCACCGTCTAC